>Ga0164290_1000415_pt1 | contig 141567 bp, 151 predicted proteins | sample Micstemetagenome_FD_108782 | JGI IMG/M metagenome (GOLD analysis project Ga0164290, IMG submission 108782) | Contaminated culture microbial community from soil near Moab, Utah, USA - Microcoleus steenstrupii SON62 (Illumina Assembly) | ecosystem: Environmental > Terrestrial > Soil > Soil crust...
CAAGCCACCCATGTCTCGTCTCTCTTCACCCCTCGCTAAACCCCAGGCCCCTTCCCCTCCACCAAACCGCCTGATCCAAATCCTTGACCCAAAAGCAAACGATCCCCTTTCGCAGAGGTCTCCGGCGGGAGAAGGGAAGCCGGAAGGGCTTGACCCGGGCCTTCTCCTCCCGCACTTCTTCCGGCGAAGCATTCGCGAGGCGGCAGTCATGAGCGGCGAGCATCACCACCCCCACGGCCATGATCACGACCACGACCACGGCCACGCGCCGGTCGACTGGAAGGAGCACGGGGTGAAGGTGATCCCGGGCGACCAGCTCGATGTGAACACCGCGCAGACGCCGGGCATGAACCGCGCCGCGGCGATCAACCTGGCGCGTGTCGGCGCACAGAAGATCTGGGCCGGCACCGTCCACATCTATGCCAATGCCAAGACCGGGGCGCATCACCACGGCGCGCTGGAAAGCGTGATCTACGTGCTGAAGGGCAAGGCCCGCATGCGCTGGGGCAACAACCTGGAATTCGTGGCCGAGGCCGGCCCCGGCGACTTCATCTTCGTGCCGCCCTACGTGCCGCACCAGGAGATCAACGCGTCATCCGACGAGACGCTGGAATGCGTGCTGGTCAGGAGCGACAACGAGGCGGTGGTGGTCAACCTCGACATCGAGCCGGTGGAGAAGCCCGAGGAAGTGCTGTGGGTCGATCCGATCCACAAGAAGCCGGCCTGAGGCGGCGCTACGCCGCCTGCTTCTGGCGGTCGGCGGCCTTCGGCAGTTTCTTCAGTTCCGGGAGCACCGTCTTCGCGAACAGAGTCATGTTCCGCTCGGCCTCGGCCCAGGGCATGCCGGCATAGGAGAAGACGCCCGAGAAGGTGTCCGACCCGATCTGGTCGGAGACGCGCAGGATCTTGTCGTAGACCATCTGCGGCGTGCCCCAGACCTGCAGGTTCATGAAGAAGTCGATGGCGCCATCGTCGCCGTACTGACGGATCTTGTCCGACATCTTGCCGTAGTATTCGTAGCCCTTCATCGTCTTCAGATGATCGCCGGCGAACTGGTAGTGGCTGAGCACCGTCTTCCAGTAGCCGCCGATATAGGTGCGTGCCATTTCGTAGGCGCGGTCGGCATTCTCGTCGACGAAGGTCCAGCCCGCCGCCACCGGCGGCGGCGGCTCGGCGCCGATCTGCTGGCGATAGCCGATCCGATAGGCGTCCAGTTCCTTCTTCACCTCGTCCCAGGGCTTCTGCGGGATGACGAGGAGGCCGACGCCGAGCTTCGACATGATCGGCACCGATTCGGGCGACACGGCCGCGGCATAGGTACGGCCCTTGAAGGACTTGAAGGGCTTGGGGCGGATCTCGACGCGCGGCTGGCGGACGAACTTGCCGTCGTATTCCATCACGCCCGTTTCGAGCGCGTTCAGGATCGCCTCGGCGCTCTCCACGAAGCGCTCGCGGCTGTCGCCCATGTCCTGGCGGAAGCCGTCGAACTCGACCTTGCCCGCCCCGCGGCCCATGCCGAAGACGAAGCGCCCGCCGGAGAGGTGGTCGAGCACGGCGATCTGCTCGGCGACGCGGAGCGGATCATGCCAGGGCAGCACCACCACCATGGAGCCGAGGAGCGCCGTCTTCGTCCGGCCCGCCATGTAGGAGAGAAACTGCAGGGGATCGGGGCACATGGTGTAGTCGGTGAAGTGGTGCTCCACCGTCCAGATCGATTCGAAGCCGAGCGGTTCGGCCATCTCGGCCAGCCGCAGGTCCTGCAGATAGACCTCGCGGTCCGAGGTGTGGCGATCGGGGTTCTGGAAGATCGCGGCCATGCCGACATGCATCGATTGTTTCCTCCCGCTTTCGGCGGATTGTGCCCGCGGCTTTACGTTAAGGTCAACCGGCGCGCGGCTACCGCGCCGCCGGCAATTCGACGGCGAAGCGGGCGCCGAGCCGTGTGCCGTCCTCGGCCAGGGCATTGCCGGCGGTGATGCGCCCGCCATGCGCCTCGACGATCTGCCGGCAGATGGCGAGGCCGAGGCCGGAATGGGTGCCGTAGCGCTCGCCCGCCGGACGGTCGGAATAGAAGCGGTCGAAGATCTTCTCCCGGCTGTCTTCCGGAATGCCGGGGCCGCGATCCTCGACCTCGAGGCGCACCACGCCGCCCTGGCGGCGCAGGCGCAGGATGACCGGCGCGCCCGGCGGGCTGAAGGAAACGGCGTTGTCGATCAGGTTGCGCGCCACCTGGCCCAGCCGGTCCTCCAGGCCCATCACCGTCATGTCGCCCGGGCCGGTGTCGAGGGCCAGCGCCGGCGCACCCTCGGGCCCGGTCTCGCGGTGGATCTCCTCGAGCGCGGCGGCCATGGCGGCGAGGTCGACGGGTTCCGATTCCGAGCGTGCGATCTCCGCATCCAGGCGCGAGCTGTCGGCGATGTCCGTGATCAGCCGCGAGAGCCGCACGATGTCGCGCACGCAGATGCGGATGAGACGGCGGCGCTGTTCCTCGTCCTCGCTCCGCGAGATGGTCTCGAGCGCGCTCCTGAGGCTGGTGAGCGGGTTCTTCAGCTCGTGGGAGACGTCGGCGGCGAAGCTCTCGATCGCCTCGATGCGGGCATAGAGCGCCTCGGTCATGCCGCGCAGCGCCTCCGAGAGATCGCCGATCTCGTCCCGACGGGAGCCGAAATCCGGGATCTCGACCCGGCGGCCCTGGCTGGCCCGGGCGGCGAGCGCGGCGGTGGCGAGGCGGCGGATCGGCCGGGCGATGGTGCCGGCGAGGAAGAGCGAGAGGAGCACGGTGACGCCGAGCACGCCGAGCGCCAGGCGCAGCACGGTGACGCGCTCCTCGCGCACCCGCTTCTCGACGTCGTAGGCGGGGGTGGAGAGGAGGAGCGCGCCCCGCACCTTGCGCAGCGCCTGGATCGGCACCGCCACCGAAACCACGCGGGCACCGTCGGGAAGGCCGCGCACGCGCGGCGCGTTCTCGCCCATCAGCGCCTGCATCACCTCGGGAAATTCGCTGACCGGCGACCACGGCCCCTCGACATAGGGCTCGACCGCGTCGGGGCCGGAGAGGAGGCCGGCGAGGGCGAGATAGGCGCGGTCGAGGACACGGTCGAGGAAGCCGTTCTCGGCAACCGCCGCGATGTCGAAGGGCACGATCTCGGTGAGCGGGCGGGTGTCGTCCAGCATGCCGCCGTCGATGTCGTAGAGCCGCGCCCGGCTGCCGGTGGCATCGACCAGGCGGCGGACCAGCTGGCGCGCCGTCTCCACTTCCAGGCCGGGGATCTCGGCCGGGCCGGCGAAGGCCGATTCGCCGAGCGCGCCGGCGATCAGGTTCGCCTCCACCTCGACCGCGGCGATCTTCTGGCCGATCAGGCCCGAGCGGTACTGGTCGAGATAGAGGATGCCCACCACCAGGAGGGCCGGGGTGATCAGGTTGATCGCGAGGATGCGCCGGGTGAGCGGCGAGCCGAACCGCCGGCGGCGGCGCTGCCGGGACACGGAGGCTTACGGCTCCTTGTAGCGATAGCCGACGCCGTAGAGCGTCTCGATCTCCTCGAACTCCTGGTCGAGCGCCTTGAATTTCTTCCTGATCCGCTTCACGTGGCTGTCGATGGTGCGGTCGTCGACATAGGTCTCGTTGTCGTAGGCGGCATCCATCAGCGAATCGCGGCTCTTCACATGGCCGGGGCGCTGGGCCAGCGCCTGCAGGATCAGGAATTCGGTGACGGTGAGCGTCACCGACTGGCTCTTCCAGGTGCAGTAGTGCCGGCTGGCATCGAGCACCAGGTTGCCGCGCACCAGCGTCTTCTCCTCGTTCGAGCCGCCGCCGGCGGAAAGCTCGGTGCGGCGGAGCAGCGCCTTGATCCGCTCGATCAGCAGGCGCTGGGAGAAGGGTTTGCGCATGTAGTCGTCGGCGCCCATCTTCAGGCCGAGCACCTCGTCGATCTCCTCGTCCTTGGAGGTGAGCAGGATCACCGGCACGGCCGAATCGCGGCGCAGCCGGCTCAGCATCTCCATGCCGTCCATGCGCGGCATCTTGATGTCGAGGACGACGAGGTCGGCCGGCTTCTGCTGCAGCGCCCGCAGCGCCTCGGCGCCGTCGGTATAGCTGCGGATCTTGTAGCCCTCGGCCTCCAGCGCCATGGTGACCGAGGTCAGGATGTTGCGGTCGTCGTCGACGAGCGCGATCGTGGCTGTCACGGGGAACCCCCTTCGGAAACTGCCGCGAAGCTAATACGGCGCCTTCGGCATTCCAATGCGTTAGAGTGTGACCTCAAGAAGACCGCGAACGGGAGGGGGCGCCGGGCATGCAGGGCGTCGCAAAGGGAACAGCCACCGGCAGGAGGCCGGAGCCGGGCGTGTCGCGGCTGCGCCAGGTCGACCGTCTGTCGGCCCGGCAGGTGGACGAACTGGTCGAACTGTTCCGCAACGAGGCCTGGACCGCCGATCGCGAGGTGGGCGACGTGATCCGCATGCTGGCCCGCACCCAGCATCTCTACGGTTTCGTCGACCCGCAGGGCGAGACGCTGGTCGGCTTCGCCCGGGTGATCACCGACGCGGTCTACAAGGCCCTGGTGCTGGACCTCATCGTGCGGCCTGACTGGCGCGGCAGCGGCCTGGGGCGGCGCATCCTGGATGCGGTGATGGCCGACCCGGAACTGGCGGCGGTGCAGCATTTCGAACTCTGCTGCCCGCCGGAGACGGCCGCCTTCTACGGCGAGTGGGGATTCGCGCGGCCGGGGCCGGATGTCGCCTTCATGCGCTTCGCCCGGCGCTGAACGGCTTCTTTCGCGATTTTTCGGCGGTGGCGGAAATTTGAAGATTATTCAGTCTGATCAGTGAGTTGAGCGGCATTCTCCCGGGCGGGGGCGGAACTGGGCTTCCGCCCGAGGCGGAAGCCGGCTTCCGCTTGCGGCCGGGGTGTCGTCTGCACTTGTCCAGGAGCGGCGGCCGGGAGACCCCGGCCCATCCATCAGTATACCCGGCCGTGGATTTATCCTCAAGAGAGAATTATTTGGTGAACTGAAGCGGAAGCGGCGTTCCGCGTAAAAGTCTCGCCGCGCCATGTTTTCACCGGCGCACAGCCAGCCGCCACCGCGGCCAGGCGCGCGGCACCGGCGCCGCCCGTGGCGGACGGATCCGCCCGCCTCACCCCGCCGGGGGCAGGCGCTGGAAGGCGATGAGGTCGAGGCCGGGCGGCGCCTTGCCGAGGCGCGAGAGGCCGGCATGGGCCTGGCCGCGGTGGTGGGTCTGGTGGTTGAAGAGATGGACGAGCGCCTGCCAGAGCGGCTGGCGCTGGGCCGTGCCGGCCATATTGGCATAGGCGAAATCGGCGGAGAGAGCCGCCCCGTCGAGGCGATCGGCGAGGGCGATGATGCGGGCATCCTCCGCCGCGCGTTCGGCGGCGAGATCGGGCAGGCGGGGATAGGGCAGCGCGTCGAGCGCGGGGTAGGTCTCGCCCGTCCCGGTGATGCGCCGGAGCCAGATGCGGTCGGTCACCAGGAGGTGGTTGAGGGTGCCCTGGACGGAGCGGAAGAAGAGGCCGCAATCGGCCACCCATTCGGCCTCGTCCAGCGCCGCCGCGGCGGCGTAGAGCCGCCCGTTGGCCCAGGCGTTGTAGCGCGCCATGCCGCGCAGATGTTCCGCCAGATCGCTCATCCGTCCCGCCTCCGTCTGCGCGCAGAGGAGACGGGGGCGGCGGCCCGCCGGTCAATCTTGATTCACCCGATCAAGTGTCCGGCGCTCAGTCCTCGTGGCCGCCGGGGTCGATCGGCACGCCGGGCTCGTCCTTGGAATGGCGCAGCACCATGGCGGTCTTCACATGCGCGACGTTGGGCGCGGCGGTGAGCGCGCCGGTCAGGAACTGCTGGTAGGCGTCGAAATCGGGAGCGACGATCTTCAGGAGGAAATCGACCTCGCCCGCCAGCATGTGGCACTCGCGCACCAGCGGCCAGCCGCGCGAGAGCAACTCGAAGGCCTTGAGATCCGTTTCCGCCTGGCTCTGCAGCCCCACCATGGCGAAGGCGGAGACGGAAAAGCCGAGCTTCTCCACATCCACCTCGGCGTGATAGCCGCGGATGAAGCCTTCCTCCTCCAGCGCCCGCATGCGCCTCAGGCAGGGCGGCGCCGAAAGGCCCACCTTGCGCGCCAGATCGACGTTGCTGATCCGGCCGTCCGCCTGCAATTCGGCCAGAATCATCCGGTCGATGCGGTCGAGTTTGACCCGACGCATGGCCCCCTGTCGTCCTTTCTCGTGAAACTTTATGTCGCCGCGCCGCAGCATAGGGGCGGGCGGCCCGGCCGCAACCCCGGCCTTGGTCGGTCCGGCGCCGCTCAACCGGGCTGTGGCGTGAGGCGGGCACCGCCGCGGCGGTGCCGGGCCAGATAGCCGGGCGCCACGGCTTCGAGCGGCGTCGGCGTGATGCCGAGCTCGGCGAGGCCGGGCACCCCCGCCGCCGCCACGTTGTCGCGCCGCAGCAGCACGACCTGGTCGCGGGTGAGGAGGGGGGAGGGCAGCAGTTCCAGGAAGAAGGCCTTCAGCATGACGAGGGCTTCCGGCACCGGCACCAGCAGCGCCGAACGCCCGGTCTCCTTCAGGATGTAGCGCAGGATCTCCTCGAAGGTCATGACCGCCGGGCCGCCGAGCTCGAAGGTCTTGCCCCGGGCGCCCTCGTCCTCCAGGGCGGCGGCGATGGCGGCGGCGACATCGCCGACATAGACCGGCTGGAACCGCGTCTGCCCGCCGGCGATCAGCGGCAGCACCGGCGAGATCCGCGCCAGCATGGCGAAGAGGTTGAGGAAATTGTCCTCGGTGCCGAATATGACGGAGGGGCGGAGGATGACCGCCTCGGGGAAGTGCTTCTTCACGCCCTCCTCGCCCGCCGCCTTGGCGCGGGCATAGAGCGATTCGCCTTCCGCGTCGGCGCCGATGGCGGAGACCTGAACCAGGCTCTTCACCCCGGCGGCGGCGGCCGCCTCGGCCACCACCGCGGACCCGCGCGCCTGCACGCTGGCGAAGCGCTGCTGGCCGCTCTCGTGCAGGATGCCGACCAGGTTGACGGCCGCATCGGCCCCGGCGAGCGCGGCGGCGACCGAGGTGTCGGCGCGCAGGTTCGCCTGCACCGGCACCACCTGGCCGACCACGCCGAGCGGCTTCAGGAACATCGCCTGTTCCGGCCGGCGCACGGCGACGCGCACGCGCCAGCCCGCCTGTGCCAGCCGCCTGACCAGATAGCGACCCACGAACCCCGAACCGCCGAAGACGGTGACCAGACGACCCTGCATTGCCCCGAACCCTTGCCCTCAACGGGGGCGGATTATAGAGGCCGGCGGCGGCGGAGAAAGCATTTCGCGCGAAGACGTTGACTTTGCCGCGGCCGCCCGGTAGTTCACCGCCCTCACCACCGGCCCAGGTGGCGGAATTGGTAGACGCACCAGCTTCAGGTGCTGGCGCTCGCAAGGGCGTGGAGGTTCGAGTCCTCTCCTGGGCACCACCGGCCTTTTTGGCCTGTGTATTTCAATACCTTATCTACCAAAATTGTCCCACCGGTCGGCATCTGCCGATCCGGTGGGTCAGTTTGAGGCTTACCGTGGCGCGGGCGCCAATAGCGGCACTCATATGACTGGCTCGATATTCAAGGATTTTCTTATTATTTCCCCTTCAGTCTTACCGGCAGCATTAAATTTATAGTACAGTTTGTCATTCGAATGGTCGACTGAAATCTCCCATATAATTGGATATATTCCAAATTCGTCGAATACTCTCGTAAGTAAACTCACATTCTTTGAATTCTCTTTGACAATGATTTTCCCATCCGGAGACACGGTAATGGCTTCCGGGCTCCACACCTGCCGCCGAGTGGCTGAGGGATCATGCCATGCATCCTTGTTGAAGAGCACATCAACGCATGCCTGCTTCATCCTGGAGACAATGCCCTCAAGATTGTAACCGGTCGCGACCCACGAAGCCTTGCGTAGATCTGCATGCGTTAGCGGATCGCGCAAATCAAACCAAGATTTTATCTCGGCGCGTGTGTACCCCATCGCTGGGTATAAGAACTGGCAAAGCTTTTTTCCCAATCTTGATTCATTTACTCCTAATTTAAAAGCTAATTCTAAGAACCGAATAAACTCTCGATACATTCCAACTTCATTTGTACTAAGGGCTTCCGACATTAAAGCAACGCCCACTATTCTATCGGACAGTGCTGTCGCAAAATTATCTTGCCATTGAATTGCCGAACCGACTCCCCACTCCGACTTGTCAACTGACCGTATTCCAGCGCTACGCGCGAGAAAATCGCCCTCCTCTTGGCTCTCCGAGCCAAGGGCAACACAGAATCTCGGCGAGCATATATTTCTACCGCACGAGTCTAAGATCGATATCAGGTCAATATAATGCTCTAGAGAGGCTTCGCAAGATAACCGATTCTTCTCTGGGATTATAATTCGTGCAACATCATCTAGATCTGGGAGGCGCGGCAGAGTGGTTTCAGCAACGACCAACTGGCGCGGGTGCGGATTTTCTCCGATTTTTGCTTGTATATGTACGATGACATTTTCAATTACCACTCTTTTGGAATGCCAGGGCTGTCGCAGTTCAGGAGTAAATTCCACAAGTGCGTAGCGATAAAGTTTCATCGCGTGCGCTCCTCTGAGCCGTATTTGGGAATCTGGCTGCCAATCACCCTGCCCATGTTAGCGCTGGGAGGAGCCGGTCAGAGCGCTTTTCGGGCCGGCTGTCACCAACAACGAACTCTGACCGTTGCTCTTTGCTCCAACGAGTTGAGGGAAATGACTATTAAAAGTAGCATAGATTGCGTTGCCAATGCGGAGTGGGCGTGGATCTTCAGGGCATGGTGAATGCAGGCGATAAGACAGGCGCGACGGGAAATCCGGTAAGTTCGTGGCGGGCATCAAGGTGCTCGGCACGACGAAAGAAGGCGTCCACATACTGAAGCCTAAGAGCAAGGCGACCCACTTCACCCAGAAGGAGTTGCGCGACGCCGCTGCGAGGGTGCGCTCGGCCGAAGGTCCGGCTCCGACGTCGTGTGCAGGTGTGATTTTGTGCTGGAAGTGGCGGCGGGCCGCTTGCCAAAATAGTGACGGCACGCGATCTTTAAGCCATGACAAAGACGGGCAGCAAGATCGAACGGAGTGCAAAGGCGGGTGCGTTCTCGGCGGGCGGTAAAGTGCTGGGCACGACAAAAGACGGCGTGCGCATCCTGAAGCCTAGGAGCAAGGCTACGCACTTCACTGTCAAAGAACTGCAGCGAGCCATTGCCGTTGCGCGGGATGCAGCAAAACGCCCGGGATGAACGACCGCGACGTCTTTATCAATTGTCCGTTCACTGCGGATTATCAGCAGCACTTCGAAGCCGCCGTCTTTACCGTCATCCGGTCAGGATACCAGCCGCGTTGTGCACGCGAGAACGATGACGGTGGCGAGGTCAGGATCGAGAAGATCTGCCGGATCATCGCTGAGAGCCGCTACGGCATTCACGACATCTCAAAGACTGAGCCTGATGAAGGGTCCGGTCTGCCACGCTTCAACATGCCGCTGGAACTGGGCCTGTTCCTGGGCGCCCGCGCGTTCGGCGGGCGGGCACAGCGTCGAAAGAAGGCGCTGATCCTGGATCGCGAGGCCTATAGGTACCAGGCCTTCCTCTCCGATATCGCCGGCCAGGACATTCACGCGCATGGCGGCGAGGTGGGGCGCTTGATCGAGGTGATCGCCGCTTGGTTGCGGGATGAAACGCAGGATCGGAACGTGCCTGGCGGTCGCGCCATTGCCACAGACTATGCGCGCTTCCGGAACGATATTGCGACGATCGCCGGAGAGATGCGGCTGGAGCCAGGGGAACTCACCTTCAAAGACCTGAACGTGATCGCCGCCCGCTGGATTCTTGCCGACGCCGCCTGAGAGGCGGCGAGTGCGGTTTCGAGGTTGGAACTTATCTGCTGCTGCTCGGCATCGTTTCGCTCAAGTATATCAGTATTATAGGTATAATTCGGACTTGAGAATTGTGAAGGATATCCTTGATGGCGCGGACCTCGGCCGTCGAATTCCAGCGCAAGTTTGGTGAATTCCAGCATCAGGCGCGGCAGGAACCGGTGGAGATCACCCGGCACGGCCGGCGCGACTTCGTGCTGCTGTCGGCCGAGCAATATGACTGGCTGAAAGCGGCGGCCCAGCGCACGCACCGGACCGCTGACGCTGCCGATGTGGTGATCGAGGCGGTGGAGCGCGCGGAAATGGACCCGGAGCATGCCGGCCTCAACGGGTTGCTGAAGTAGACGCGGCTTGGGGCCGCCCGAGCCGAAGCCGGGCCTCGTCGTCCGCTACGACTACATCTGGTCGCGGGAGGCGTTGGCCGGCCGGCAACAGGGCAAGGACCGGCCAGCCTGCCTCGTTGCCGCCAGCGACAGCCTCGTTCGTCCGCGTTACGTCGTGCTCCTGCCGGTTACGCCTACGCCGCCGGTTGGCGACACCATCGGCATCGAGATCCCAATGAAGGTGAAGCAGGCGATCGGTCTGGACGCCGAACCGAGCTGGGTGATCGTTTCCGAGCACAATATCGACGAATGGCCGAACGGCGGCCTGTCGCCAGTCCCAGGCAAGCCGGGGGTGTTCGCCTACGGCTTTGTCCCGCCTGACCTGTTCGTACAGATCAAGGCGCAGTTCGTAAAACTGGCGAAGGCAAAAAGGAGCAGCGCAGTACGGCGCTGACTGTGTCTGTCGGTGCGGGGAGCAGGGAGAGGCGAACCATGATCAACGACCCGCTGCGCTTGGAGCAGCTTCTCGATGATGTGCGCCAGTTCGTTCGGGAGGTCGCGATGCCGGCCGAGCGCGCGGTGTCGGAGGCGGGCGCGATTCCGCCCGCCATCGTCGAGGAGATGCGCGGGCGCGGCTATTTCGGCTGGTCGATCCCGGCCGAATACGGCGGCGCCGGGCTCAGCACCGAGGAACTGGCGCTCGCCAATATCGAGCTGTCGCAATGCACCGTCGCCTTCCGCTCGCGGGTCGGCATAAATACCGGCATCGGCACCGAGGCGCTGGTGCAGGACGGATCGGAGGAGTTGAAGCGGCGCTACCTGCCGGGGCTGGCCTCGGGCCGGCTGACCGGTTGCCTCGCGCTGACCGAGCCGGAGGCCGGGTCGGACGCCTCGGCGCTGCAGGCGACGGGTCAGCCCCTGGGGGACGGCCGCTATCGGCTGGACGGGCGCAAGCGCTACATCACGCTCGCCCCCATCGCCGATGTCTTCACCGTGCTGGTGCGCACCGGCGATGCTTCGCTGCGCGGCGCCGACGCGGCCACCGCCTTCCTGGTCGAGCGCGGCACGCCCGGGCTGTCGACCCCGCCGGAGACGCCGAAGATGGGCCAGGAGGGCGCGCCGATCGGCGAGGTGCATCTGGACAATTGCGTCGTCGACGAAAGCCGGATCATCGGCCGGCTGCATGGGGGCTTCCGCACCGTGCTGAAGGTGCTGAACAAGCAGCGGATCAACCTCGCCGCGCTTTCCACCGGCCCCGCCATCCGCATGCTGGACGAGGCGCTGTCCTATGTGCTGGAGCGCAAGCAGTTCGGCCAGCCGATCGGCAGCTTCCAGCTGGTGCAGGCGATGCTTGCCGATTGCAAGGTCGATATCGAGGCGGCCCGGGCCTTGATCCTGGACACGGCGCGCAAACGCGACCGGGGCGAGGACGTGACCATGGAGGTCTCGCTCTGCAAGTACCTGGCGACCGAGATGTGCGGGCGGGTGGCCGACCGGGTGGTCCAGATCTTCGGCGGTCAGGGCTATGTGAAGGAACGGATCATCGAGCAGTTCTATCGCGACGTCCGGGCGCTGCGCATCTACGAGGGCACCAGCCAGATCCACCAGCTCAACATCGCCCGCCTGCTGCTGCAGCGGAGCGAGGTCAAGGCCTGAGGCTCGCTCACGCCGCCGCGTCGTCGCGGATCAGATAGGCGGCGAGCGCCCGCGCGGCGGAGCGGGTGAGGGCTTCGCGGTCGATGCCTTCGGGGGCGTCGAGAACGGCGGCATGGATCAGGCTTTCGGCCATGTGGATCGCCGTATGCGCGGCGATGGCCGAATCCGCCGGCGCCAGTTCGGCGCGGCGGGCTTCCAGGGCGTCGCGGATGCGGTGCGCCAGCGCCTGTTTCGCCGGGCTGTCGGCGGCCTGCCGCGCCAGATGCGGCAGGTGCCGGTGCAGCAGGTACTGCAGGCCCGGGCGATGCCGGTGCGCGGCGACCAGGGCGGAGACCAGGGCATCGACGAGCGGGCGGAGCGGCCCGGCGGCGTGCCGTTCCAGGCCGTCGTGCAGGAGAGCGCCGACCTCGGCCACGTGCCGCTCGTGCAGCGCGGTGACCAGCGCCTCCTTGTTCGGGAAATACTGATAGAGCGAGCCGATGCCGACGCCCGCCACCTCGGCCACGCGGTTGGTGGTTGCATCGAAGCCGAGGGCGTCGAAAACGCGAGCAGCGGCCTCCAGGATATCGTCGCGCATCTGCCGCGAGCGGGCCTGGCGCGGCGCTTTCCTTGGGGCGGCGGGGCCGGCGGGGACCGGCCGGGGACGCGAGTTTCGGCGCGGCGGCGCGCCGCCTAGCGTCCGTGCATCCTGTTCCCCAACGCGGTTCGCTGCCATGCAGAAGCTCCTTCCCCCCGTCCTCGCCCTCATCATCCTCGCCCTCATGGCGCTCGGCCACCGCTACCTGCCCGGCGCCCGGCTGCTGGAACGCCTGCACACCTGCTGGGGCCTGCTGCCGCTCGTGGCCGGGATCGGCATCGCGGTCGCCGGGCGGCTGCAGTTCCGCCGCGCCGGCACCACGGTCTACACTTTCGACGAACCCGGGCGGCTCGTCACCGGCGGCGTGTACCGCATCAGCCGGCATCCGATGTATCTCGGCCTCGCCCTCATCCTCCTCGGTGCCGCGCTCCTTTTCGGCACAGTATCACCGCTGGTGCTGGCGGGCGCCTTCGTGGTGGTGGCGGACCGCTGGTACATCGCCTTCGAGGAGCGCGCGATGGCCTCGAAGTTCGGCGATGCCTATCGCGACTATGCCGCCCGGGTGCGGCGCTGGCTGTGAGGGGACCTCAGCCGCCGACCGGATAGGGCCGGGTCAGAAGCTCGAGCAGGTGCCCGTCGGGGTCCTCGAAATAGACGCCCCGGCCGCCGTGGTAATCGTTGATCTCGCCGGGGCGCTCGCGCGCCGGGTCGGCCCAGTAGGGGATGGCGGCCTCACGGACGCGGCCGAACATGACGTCGAACTCCTCCTCGCCGACCAGGAAGGCGTAGTGCTGCGGCTGGACCTCCTCCTGCTGGTAGAAGTCGAGCGAGGCCTCGTTGTCGAGCGCGACCACCAGGAAGGGGCCGAAGCGGATCGGCTCGGGCCGGCCGAGGATGTGGCTGAGGAAAGCGGAGGAACGCTGCTGGTCGCGGCACCAGACGATGGTGTGGTTGAGCTGAACGGACACGCGGGATTCTCCTGACTGGAGCAGGCATTGCCTGCCGATGAAGGCGATGCTACAAGTTAAAGTGAACTTTAAGTCAAGCCCCCGATGATCGCCCGCCGTCCGGTTGAACCGTCGCTCAGCATCAGCGAGATCGCGCGCCGTAGCGGCGTCGCCGCCTCGGCGCTCAGGTTCTACGAGACCCGTGGCCTGATCGCCTCGGAACGGGCCGGATCAGGGCATCGCCGCTTTCCCCGGGCGGCGCTGCGGCGGATCGCCTTCATCATCTTCGCCCAGCGCATCGGCCTGTCGCTGGAGGAGATCGGCGCCGAACTGGCGCGGCTGCCCGTCGACCGGGTGCCGGACCGGCGCGACTGGTCGCGGCTGTCGCGGGCCTGGGCGGGCCGCATCGACGAGCGGATCGCCGAACTCGAGCGGCTGAAGCACGGCCTGACCGACTGCATCGGCTGCGGCTGCCTCTCCTTCGAGCGCTGCCGGCTGGTCAATGCCGGCGACCGGGCCGCCAAGCGCGGCCCCGGCCCGCGCGCCTGGATCGGCGACCCGCCGCCCGGCTGACGCGGCGGGTGCATGCCGCTTCGAACCGAATTTCCGCACATTTCCAAAACGGAACCATCGGCGTGGCCGCTTGTTGCTTCGGCAGGACGAAATCCTTCACGGAGCCGCGCCATGACCCCGTTTTGCATTCTCCGCCTATCTGCGCTGGCCGCCGTCCCGGCGGCGGCGCTGGCCCTTCTGCCCGTGAACGCGGCCGCCCAGACGGCGCCGTCCGGCGCGCCCGCCGTCGCGGTGCCCGCGGCGGCGCCCCCCGCCGTCATCACCAGCTATCGCCGGCTCGAGGACATGAAGGTCGTGGACCAGTCGGGCAGGAGCATCGGCGAGGTCGACAGCGTGCTGATCGATTCCAACGGTCGCGTCATCGCCCTCGCGATCGAACTGGAGCGCTTCCTCGGCATCGGCGAGGAGGAGGTCGTCGTCGGCTTCGAGCACATGCGCTATGTGAACAACGCCCTGGTCATTTCGCTCACCAACGAGCAGATCGCCGCCCTGCCGCGCTGGGACGATTAGCGGGCGCCACCTTGTCGACGGTGCGTTAAGTACCGCTGACGTATTCTCCGGCGCAGACAAGCCGGAGCCTTTGAGATGTCCGATATCGACCTGCGCCTGCCGCCGGTCCCGTCCGAACCGGCGCCGACGCCTGCACCGGTGGTCGTCGTCGCGCCCGCGGCGCTGAAGGCGCAGAACGTGCTGCTCTACGACCCGCTCGACATCGACAACGCCCTGTCGCGGATGGCGGCGGAGGAGATCGACCGGCTGCCCTTCGGCGTCATCAAGGTCGATCGCAAGGGCAAGATCCTGCTCTACAACGCGGCCGAGGGCCTGATTTCCGGCCGCGACCCGGCGCGGGTGGTGGGGCGCAACTTCTTCCGCGAGATTGCGCCCTGCACCAACCGGGCGGAATTCCTGGGCCGCTTCGTCGAAGGGTTGAAGTCCGGCAAGCTCGATACCCAGTTCAAATACCTGTTCGACTTCCGCATGAAGCCCACGATGGTCTCGGTACACCTGCGCAGTTCCTATCACGACGACAACGTGTGGATCGTGATCCAGGCCGAACGCCTGGCGACACCCGGGACCGACTCCTGATCCGGCCGGTAGGCCAAAATTAACCACATCGGTGGCCGACTGAGGAGGTGACCGCCGATCCGTCCGCTCAATCCGCGTTCGAGGTAGTTCGATGTCGTTGTGCCGCCGCTGCGAAGTCCTTCCGCCCAGGATCGAAGGCCCGCGCGATTACTTCCTCTGGTTCCCGCTCGGGCATTCCGAGACCAAGGTGCGCCGCGCGCTCGAGCAAGCCGGGGTCGCCTGGCGGCAGGATGCCGAGACCGAGGCGCTGGTGCTGCGGGCCGAGCCAGACGCCTTCCAGAGCCTAGGCGCCCGCCTGTTCGAGGCGCTGTCCTCCGAGGAGACCAAGGCGACCCGCGTCCTCGCCGTGACCCCGGCGGAGGGGCCGGGGCGGCGCGACTATCCGGCCGTGGTCAGCCTGAAGCAGATGATGGTGTTCCTGGAATCCGGCTGGCTGCTCGATTCGATGGGCCGCGAGGATTTCGCCGTTCGCTTCGCCCCCATCGCCTTCGCCGATGCACCGGCCGAGACCTATGCCCACCAGGCCGAGGTGACAGCCGGCAACGAGGCCGGCCAGTCGCTGGACGGCATCCGCCTGCTGCAGGTGGCGCAGGAGGCGGGGCTGTTGTTCCAGGCCGACCGCCTCGCGCGCATCGCCGCCATCCGGGCGGCCGAGGCGCAGGGCATCGACACGCCCATCTTCGTCGATTTCTCGCCTGCCTCGATCTACGATCCGACCTTCTGCCTGCGCACCACGGTGGCGGCGCTGGAGGCGACCTCGATCCCCAAGGACGCGGTCTGCTTCACCATCATCGCGCCGGAGCGCTGGGACGACACGCGCCACCTGCGCACCATCCTCGACTTCTACCGCGGCTCCGGCTTCCGGGTGGCGCTCGGCGGCGTCGGCTCGGGGGCCTCCTCGCTGTCGCTGATCGAGACCTTGAAGCCCGACGTCATCTTCCTCGACCGCGGCATCGTCGCCGCCGTCGATGCCGATACCTACAAGCAGGTGATCGCCCGCAAGCTGCTGGAGATCGCCCAGCGGCTGCGGATCGAAAGCGTGGTGAGCGGCATCGCCACCGAGGCGGAGATGACCTGGGCCTATGAGCAGGGGGCCAACTACGTCCAGGGTCCCTATCTGGCGGGCCTCGCGCGCGGACGGACCGCCGACGCGGCGTGAACGCCTTCCCCTTCGCCAGCCTGTTCGACGGCCTCGGCCCCTGCCATCTCGCGGCCGCCTCGGGCGAGATCGTCTATGCCAACCGGGCGCTGAAGGACCTGCTGGCCCAGCACGGCGAGGCGCTGCCCGAGCGCCTGCCCCAGCATGTGGTGGCGCGGGCGCTGCGCCAGGCGGAAGGCGTGCGGACGGGCCTCGCGCTCAAGCAGGGGAATGCCGAGCGCCAGTTCAAGGTGAGCCACCGCCGCCTCGGCGAGGCGGGCGCGGGCGAACCGCAGATCCTGACGACCTTCGAGGAGACCACCCGCGAGGCGCAGGCGCTGGCCGCCATCCGCCGGGTGAAGGACCGCTCGGACGACCTCCTGCGCGTCGTTTCCGACTGGGTGTGGGAGAGCGACCGCGACTGGCGCATCGGCTTCCTCGCGACCCGCGACGGCAGCCTGCTCGGTCAGCCGACAGAGGCGATCACGGGACGCAGCCTGTTCGATCTCGGCCGATTTCTCGTCAATCCCGAACGCCCCGGGTTGCGCTTGCCGCAGCCCCGGCAGCGCGCCGCCTTCCACGACGCGCTGTTCGCCGCCCGGCAGACGGACGGGACGGAGCGGCTGTTCCTGGTATCGGCGGTGCCGATCTTCGGCGAACAGGACGGCCTGTTCGAGGGTTTCCGCGGCTCCGCCTCGGACGTGACCGACCGCCTGGCCGCCGAGGCCGATGCGCGCGCCTATCGCCTGCAGCTGGAAAACACGCTCGCCGAATTGAAGGCGCGCAACCAGGAACTGTCGCGCGCCCTCGATGCCGCCAACGCGGCGGCGACGGCGAAGAGCGAGTTCCTGGCGATGATGAGCCATGAGCTGCGCACGCCCCTGAATGCCGTGATCGGCTTTTCGGAAGTGATGGAGATGGAGGCCTTCGGGCCGGTCGGACATGCCAACTACAAGGGCTATGTCGGCGACATCCTGCAGAGCGGGCGATTCCTGCTCTCGATGATCAACGAGATCCTCGACCTGGTGAAGCTCGAGAGCGGCCGCATGGAGCTGTTCAAGGAGCCGCTCGACCTCGCCGATACCGTGCGCGGCTGCCAGCGGCTGGTGGCCGAGCAGGCGCGCCGGAAGTCGATCGAGATCCGCGTCGATATCCCGCCGGGCCTGCGGGTGCTGGCCGATCCCAAGCGCCTGCGCCAGCTGCTGCTGAACGTGCTGTCGAACGCGGTCAAGTTCACGCCCGACGGAGGCCGGGTCGAGATCGGCGCCGAGGCGGGCGCGATGGTGGCGATCCATTGCCGCGACAACGGCATCGGCATCCCGGCCGACAAGCTCGACCTCGTCTTCGAGCCTTTCCGCCAGGTCGACAGTTCGCTGGCCAGGAAGCACGAGGGCACCGGCCTCGGCCTGCCGATCGCGCGTTCGATCGCCGAGAAGCACGGCGGCAGCCTGACCCTGGTGAGCGAACCGGGTGCCGGCACCACGGTCACGGCGAGACTGCCCGCGCCGTTGTGATGCCCGGCGACATCGGGTATTCCGCTCGGGCATTGATGTTTCCGATCCGCGCGGCTCCCCGTTCCGGGCCGCACCTGCTCAAAGGCACTCCGATGGCCAATCATCTGCACCGCGGGGATCTGCCCGACGGTCTCTCCTTCGGCGACAGCGTCGCCATCGATACCGAGACCATGGGCCTCGCGCCGCATCGCGACCGGCTCTGCCTGGTGCAGCTCTCGGCCGGGGACGGCGAGGTGCATCTGGTGCAGATCCTGCGCGGACAGCATCGCGCGCCCAACCTGGAGCGTCTGCTGACCGATCCGGCGGTGCTGAAGATCTTCCATTTCGCCCGCTTCGACCTCGCCATCCTGCAGCACCATCTCGGCGTCATGACCGGGCCGGTCTATTGCACCAAGATCGCCTCCAAGCTGGTGCGCACCTTCACCGACCGGCACGGGCTGAAGGATCTCTGCAAGGAGCTTCTGGGGGTGGAAGTCTCCAAGCAGCAGCAGTCCTCCGACTGGGGCGCCGAGACCCTGAGCGCGGCCCAGCTCGACTACGCCGCCTCCGACGTGCTGCACCTGCACCGGATGAAGGCGATCCTGGACGGGATGCTGGCGCGCGAGGAACGCTCGGCCATCGCCGCCGCCTGTTTCGCCTTCCTGCCGACGCGCGCCCGGCTCGATCTCCTGGCCTGGGGCGAGGTCGATATCTTCGCTCATTGAAGGCCGGCCGGGCAGGCGTTCATTGATTTTCAAGGAGGCCCTCTCCATAGTTGGCACGAATCTTGTTAAGCGGCGGCGCCACGGTGGTGCCGCAATCGGAGTTCAGGCCAGTCCGTCACATGACTGCCGCAGCCACGCGAACCCCTGAAGGTGCCGTCTCGCCCTTCCTGACCACCGCCCGCCAGGTCCTGGCGACGGAGGCGGATGCCCTGCGCCGGCTGGCCGACAGCCTGGACGGGAGCTTCGATGCCGCGGTGGAACAGCTGGCCGGCGTGACCGGCCGGGTGATCGTGTCCGGCATGGGAAAGAGCGGGCACGTGGCGCGCAAGATCGCCGCCTCGCTCGCCTCCACCGGCACACCCGCCTTCTTCGTGCATCCCGCCGAGGCGAGCCACGGCGATCTCGGCATGATCACGGCGCAGGATGCCGTGCTCTGCCTGTCGAATTCGGGCGAGACGCCGGAACTGACCGACGTGGTGACCTATGCCCGGCGCTTCGGCATTCCGCTCATCGCCATCGTCGGGCGGGCCGGCAAGTCGCTGCAGGCGGCGGCCGACATCACGCTGGTGCTGCCGGCCGCGCCCGAAGCCTGCCCGATGGGCCTCGCGCCGACCACCTCGACCACGATGATGTTGGGCCTGGGCGACGCGCTCGCCGTGGCGCTCCTGGAACGCCGCGGCTTCTCCGCCGACGACTACCGGGTGTTCCATCCCGGCGGGAAGCTCGGCCGCCGTCTGGTCAAGGTGGGCGACCTGATGCATCCGGGCGAGGAGATGCCCCTGATCGGCCCCGACCGGCCGATGTCGGAAGCGCTTCTGGTGATGACGGCGAAGACCTTCGGCTGCGTCGGCGTGATCGATGCCGGCGGCGGCCTGATCGGCATCGTGACCGACGGCGACCTGCGCCGGCACATGGATCCCGACCTGCTGCACCGGCGGGTGGAAGACATCATGACCCGCGGCCCGAAGACGATCCGTCCCGGGGCACTGGCGGCCGAGGCGCTGGGGCGCATGAACACCGGCAACATCACCTGCCTGTTCGTCACCGAGGCCGGCCGGCCGGTCGGCATCGTCAGAATGCACGACTGCCTGCGCGCAGGCGTTGCGTGACCGTGGCCGCATTCGATCCGCGGCCCAGGGATCCGGCCGCGCCCGGCCGGCGTGGCGACTGGCTGACGCCGCGCTCGGCGCAGGTGGTCGACCCGAGACTGACCCGCCCGAGCCGCGTGGCCCGTCTGCTCAAGACCGGCTTGCCGATCCTTACCCTCGGCCTGGTCGCGCTCCTGGTGCTGTGGCCGCATCTGGGCGGGTTGCCCGATTTCGACCTGGCTTTCCCGAAGGACGAGTTGGAGGGCAACCGGCTGCGCATGTCGAACCTGCGCTACCAGGGCCTCGACAAGCAGAACCGCCCCTATGTGCTGACCGCCGATACGGCGACGCAGACACGCGATTCGCCCCGCGAGGTGACGCTCGAGCGGCCGGTGGCGGAAATCCGCACCGCCACGGGCGGCTGGTACATCGGCAAGGCGAAGAGCGGCCTGTATCGCGAGGCGGATAAGCGCCTGGAAATGAACGGCGAGATCGAGATCTTTTCCTCCGACGGCTATGAGCTGCGGAGCGAGCACGCCGCGGTGGACCTGGCCAGCGGAACGGTTCTGTCGGATACGCCGGTCACCGGCCAGGGTCCGATCGGTACGATCAGGGGCAATGCGCTCGCGATCGGCCGCAGCGAGAAGATGGTCTATCTGTATGGCGGGGTCACCGCCACGCTCTATCCCCGGCGCGAGGGCGGATGACATGAGCATGCGCGCGGCACTTCTTTTCCTGCTGGCGGTCTGCCTGCCCGGCACCGGCGCCTCGGCGCAGCAGGCGCCGGCCGGGCGGGCGATGAACACCAATGCGCCGGTGCAGATTTCCGCCGACAGCCTCGAGGTTCAGCAGGACAACCGCATCGCCACCTTCAAGGGCAAGGTCGAGGCGTCGCAGGACGACATGCGCCTGAAGGCCGACCTCGTTCGGGTCTACTACGCCGACAAGGGCAAGACCGGCGGCGGGCGCACTGGGGATGACAGCGCCATCACCCGCATCGAGGCCGTGGGCAAGGTCTTCATCTCGCGTCCCGGCCAGACGGCGCAGGGCGACCGCGGCACCTACGACCTGGACAAGCGCGTCGTCGTGCTGGAAGGCAACGTCATCATCACCGAACGCGACAACGTGCTTCGCGGCAACAAGGCGACGATGGACCTGGAAGGCAAGCAGAGCGTGGTCGAGGGCGGCCGGGTTCAGGGCGTGTTCCAGCCCCAGAGGGCGCCGTGAGCGACGCCCCGGCCGACGTCGCCATACGGCCGCAGGAGCCCGATACGGCCGAGGTGGCGGATACCGGCGGCCTGCTGTGCGAACATCTGGGCAAGGGCTATCGCAAGCGCGTCGTGGTGCGCGACGTGTCGCTGCGCGTCCAGCGGGGCGAGGCGGTAGGTCTGCTGGGGCCCAACGGCGCCGGCAAGACCACGACTTTCTACATGATCGTCGGCCTGGTAGCCCCCGACCAGGGCCGCGTCTCGCTCGACGGGCATGACATCACCGCCTTGCCGATGTATCGCCGCGCGCGCCTCGGCATCGGCTACCTGCCGCAGGAAGCATCCATCTTCCGTGGCATGAACGTCGAGAACAACATCAAGGCCGTGCTGGAAGTAACCGAGAAGGACGCGGGCCAGCGGCGGCAGATGCTGGAAGACCTGCTGAACGAGTTCTCGATCCAGCACATCCGCAAATCGCCGGCCGTGGCGCTGTCGGGCGGCGAACGCCGCCGCGTGGAGATCGCCCGCGCCCTCGCCTCGCGGCCCTCCTTCATGCTGCTGGACGAGCCGCTCGCCGGAATCGACCCGATCGCGGTGGGCGAGATCCGCGACCTGGTGTTCCATCTGAAGGACCGTGGCATCGGCGTGCTCATCACCGACCACAACGTCCGCGAGACACTCGACCTGATAGACCGCGCCTACATCCTGCACGACGGTCACGTGCTGATGGAGGGTCACCCGGAAGAGATCGTCGCCCATGAGGGGGTGCGCCGCGTCTACCTCGGCGACCGCTTCTCCCGCTAGCAGAAGTCCAGAGTCCGATGGCCATATCACCCCGATTGGAGCTGCGCCAAAGCCAGACACTGGTAATGACGCCCCAGCTGCAGCAGGCGATCAAGCTGCTGCAGTTTTCCAATCTAGAATTGCGCGACTACGTCGAACAGGAACTGGAGCGCAACCCGCTGCTGGAGCGCACCGATCCGGAAGCGCCGGACGGTGAAGTCCCGGTGGAAGCGCCGGCCGCCGCCGAGCCGCAGCTCGAGCAGCTGACGCTCGATGCCGACGCGCCCGCCAGCCGCGCGGCGGAGGAGGCGACCGATACCGATTACGACAACGTCTACAACAACGACAGCCCCTCGGACGCTGCCGAGGCCTACGGCTCGTCGGACAGCATCTATCCCGAGCGGAACGGCGCCGGCGGCTTCGACGAGGACCTGCCGAACCTCGAGGGCACGCTCGCCACCTCGGCCAGCCTCAAGGACCACCTCGAGGAGCAGATGAAGATCACCATCACCGATCCGGCGGAGCGGCTGCTCGCCTCGGTGCTGATCGACGGTCTGGACGAGGCGGGCTATCTCACCCTCGACGTGGCCGATCTCGCCGAGCAGACAGGCATCGAACCGGCCGTGATCGAAACGCTGATCAGGAGACTGCAGCGCTTCGACCCGACCGGTGTCTTCGCCCGCGATCTCAAGGAATGCCTGGCACTGCAGCTGCGCGAGCGCGACCGTCTGGATCCGGCGATGGAACGGATGCTGGACAACCTGCCGCTGGTGGCCCGGCGCGACACCGTTGCCCTGATGCGAATCTGCGGGGTGGACGCCGAGGACATCGCCGACATGATCGGCGAGCTGAAGGCGCTGAACCCGAAGCCCGGCAATGCCTTCGATCCGGCGGTGGCGCAGACACTCATCCCCGATGTCTTCGTGCGCCGGAGCGCCGGCGGCTGGGCGGTGGAGCTGAATTCCGAGACGCTGCCGCGCCTGCTGGTCAACATGCGCTATCATTCGACCGTGCAGCATCGTGCCCGCGGCAAGGCCGACAAGGTCTTCCTGTCCGACTGTCTCGCTTCGGCCAACTGGCTGATCCGCTCGCTCGACCAGCGCGCCAACACCATCCTCAAGGTGGCGACGGAACTGGTGAAGCGGCAGGAGCAGTTTCTGGAACACGGCGTGCGCCAGCTGAAGCCGCTCAACCTGCGTACCATCGCCGAGGCGATCGAGATGCACGAGAGCACGGTGAGCCGCGTCACCTCCAACAAGTATATCGCGACCCCGCGCGGCATCTTCGAGATGAAGTATTTCTTCACCGCCGCCCTCGATGCCACGGACGGCGGCGAGAAGCATTCGGCCGAGGCGGTGCGCGCGCAGATCCGCGAACTCATCCTGGCCGAGAGCGCCGAGGATATCCTGTCGGATGACAAGATCTGCGACCTCCTCAAAGTCGAGGGGGTGGACATCGCGCGCCGCACCGTTGCTAAGTATCGGGAGGCGATGCGCATAGGCAGTTCGGCGGAGCGGCGGCGCGCAAAACGACTTGAAAAACAAATCTCCCAATAAAAACATATAGTTATAGTGGTCCGGCTGACGTTGACACCGCCCGGGGGCTTGGCTAGGGTGCCGGCTCTTCGCGGGGCCGATGGGATGTAACCGGGCGCCGTGGCGCCCCATCCGCAACAGCGGAAACGGCGGAAAAGACATGCAGATCCAGGTTTCCGGAAAACAGATCGACATCGGCGAAAGCCTTCGCGCATCAACGGAAGAACGTCTCGGTGCGCTGGCCGAGCGCTATTTCCGTTCCGCGATCGACGGCGCCATCACCTTTTCGCGTGCGGGCAGCGGCTATCGGGCCGACTGTTCCGTGCATGCCGGGCGCGGGCTTACGGTGTTTGCCCATGCCGACGGGTTCGACATCCACACGGCGCTCGACGCCGCGTTCGCGCGGCTGGAGAAGCGCCTGCGCCGCTACAAGCGCTATCTGCACGAGCGGACGCAGGAGCGCACCACGGACGGTGCGCCGGCGGATTATTCGGCGAACTATACCGTCCTCGCCGGGGGCGAGGAGACGGTCGAGGAAGTCGACAACCTGCATCCCATCGTGGTCGCGGAAACCGCCACCACGATCGAGGCCTGCAGTGTCGGGGAAGCGGTCATGGCGTTGGAACTGGGGAATAAGACGGCGCTGATGTTCCGCAATGCCGGGCATGGAGGTCTGAACGTTGTTTATCGTCGGCCGGACGGCAACATCGGCTGGATCGATCCAAAGCCCGACGGCGCTTCACGGGGATAAGACGGGTCTAATAATGGAAATCGTCGACCTGCTCGGACCCCAAGGGGTCATCGGGCAGCTCAAGGTCACGAGCAAGAAGCAGGCCCTGCAGGAGCTTGCCGCCCGTGCCGCGAAGCTGACCGGTATCAACGAGCGTACGATCTTCGATACGCTTCTCGAGCGCGAGAAGCTCGGTACGACCGGGGTCGGCCACGGCATCGCGATTCCGCATGGCAAGCTGACGGGCCTGTCGCAGCTGCGGGGCGTCTTCGCGCGCCTGGACAATCCGATCGACTTCGACTCGATCGACGAGATGCCGGTCGACCTGATATTCGTGCTGCTGGCGCCCGATACCGCGGGGGCCGACCACCTGAAGGCGCTGGCCCGGGTGTCGCGGCTGTTCCGCGACCGCGCCATGTGCGAGAAGCTGCGCGGAACCTCCGACCCGGACGCGCTCTACGCGCTCCTCAGCAGCAAGACCAACGGCGGGCACTGATTCCGCCGGCCTGGACCGGTCCTGCTCGGCCCTTCAGGCGCCGCGCAGGATGGTCGCCGTCCGCGCGGAAAGCGACCGCCAGGTGGCGACGGCACCGACCGCCAGGGTGACCGTCACGCCGCCCGCCACCGTCGCCAGCAGCGCCATGGCATCGAGACGCCATTCGAGCATCATGACGTTCACCATCACCACCCAGCTGGCGACGGCCCCGAGCGCGGCCGCGATGAGGCCCGCCACCAGGCCCAGCAGCGCGTATTCGGCAAGGTGCGTCCCGACGATCTGTCCGCGTGTGGCGCCCAACGCCTTCAGAATGGCGGCTTCCTTGAGCCGGCGGCGCTGGTCGGCGCTGATGGCGCCCGCAAGAACCAGGACGCCGGCTACCAGCGCCACGGCGCCGGCGGCCCGTATGGCGGTGCCGATCTGCCCGAGCGTCGCATTGACGGTGTCGATGGTTTCCTTCACCCGCACGGCGGTGACGTTGGTGAAGCGGTCCGTCACGGCGCGGAACAGCGCTTCCTCGGCCACACCATCGGCGCGGACGGTGGCGATCACCGTGTAAGGGGCGCGTTCGAGGAAGCCCGGTGCGAAGACGATGGCGTAGTTGATGCCGAGCGTGGTCCAGTCGATCCGCCTCAGATTGGCGATGGTGGCCTCCACCTCACGGCCGAGCACGTTGATTCCCAGCCGGTCGCCCACGGTGAGGCCCATGTCGGCGGCGATGCGCGCATCGAGCGATATCAGCGGCGGGCCGCTGTAGCCGGGGCGCCACCAGCTGCCCTGAACGACGCTCGAGCCCGCGGGCGGGTCGGCCGAGAAGGTGAGACCACGGTCGCCGCGCAGGGCCCAACGCGAACCCGACGCCACCTGAACCTTGTCGGCGGCGACGCCGTTCACCGAGGTGATGCGGCCGCGCAGGTTCGGCACCGTACGCAGGTCGTAGGCGCCGGGAACCGCACGCACCGTCTCGGTGAAGGCCGCCGCCTGGTCCGGCTGGATATCGACGAAGAAGAAAGCCGGTGCTTCCTCGGGCAACTGTTCGGTCAGTGTGCGCGAGAGGTTCGCCTCGATCAGCGCCAGCGCCGCCAGCACCGTGAGGCCGAGGCCCAGGGAGAGCATGATGCTGGTGGTGGCGGAGCCCGGACGATGCAGCCCTCCCACGGCCAGCCTCAGGGCCGGGGAGCGGAACCGGGGCAGGCGACGGGCCAGGGCGGAGATCATGCGCGCCGCGAGCGCCAGCACCGCGAAGGCACCGAGGGCGCCGGCGACGAACCATGCGGCCACTTTCGGATCCTGCGACGTCGCGACGGCGAGCGCGGCGAGGCCGGCGGTCGCCACCAGCACACCCAGCACATAGGGCGCGCGGGGCATTCGGCTCTCGGGCGCGATCAGGTCGCGGAACAGCCCGGCAGGCGTGATCTCGCGGGCCCGGCCGATCGGCCATAGCGTGAAGGCGACCGCGGTGAGGAGGCCGTAGGCGGCGGCGAGCGCCAGCGGCAGGGCATGCAGGCCGCCGGCCGAGCCTACCGGCAGGCGATCCTGCAGCAGGGGCAGCAGGAAGGGCGGAAGCGCCGCACCGATGCCAATGCCGACCGCGGTGCCGACCGCCGCGAGAAGCAGGACCTGGATTGCGTAGATGGCGAATATGGTGCCGCCGCCGGCGCCGAGCGCCTTCAGCATGGCGATGCTCTGCACCTTGGAATCGAGATGCCCGCGCACGGCGTTGGCGACGCCCACCCCGCCGACCAGGAGCGCCGTCAGGCCGACGAGGACGAGATAGCTGCCGATGCGGTCGAGCCAGCGGGTGAGGGACGGGCTGGCGTTGGAGGGATCGCGGATGCGCCATCCGGCGTCGGGGAAGCGGGTATCGGCCTCGCGCTTCCAGCGCGCCATGTCCTCGCCGGGCCGCAGCGCCACGCGGTAGCCCCAACGCACCAGGCTGCCGGGCTGGATCAATGCCGTCGCGGGAAGGCTCGCTTCGGCGATCATCAGGCGGGCGCCGAGGATCAGTCCCTCGGCAGCCTTGTCCGGCTCCTTCGTGATGATGGCGCGCACCGTCAATTCGGCCTCGCCGACGCGGATCGGATCGCCGACATCGAGCCGGAGGCGCTGGGCCAGCGTCTCGTCGATGACGGCGCCGCGATCGGCGAGTGCGCCCTGCAGGTCGATCGAAGGCTCGGTCTGCAAGGTACCGAACAGGGGATAGGCCCGGTCGACCGCCTTCAACTCCACCAGGGTCCGCTCCTCGTTGCCGGGGTTGCGGGCCATGGCCCGCATGCTGGCCACGGTGGAGACGCTACCCATCTGGTCCAGCCAGGCGCGCTCCTCGGGATCGGCCGAGCGATGGGTCAGGCGAAACTCGAGGTCGCCGCCGAGGAGCGTCCGGCCGTCGGCGCGCAGGCCCTCGACGATCGAACGCTCGAGCGAGCCGACACCCGCGATCGCGGCGACGCCGAGCGCGAGGCAGGCCATGAGGATGCGGAAGCCGCGCAGGCCGCCGCGCAGTTCACGCAGGGCGAAGCGGAGCGGCAGGGGAAGCCGCATCAGGCTGCCACCAGCCCGTCCGCCATGCGCACGATACGGTCGCAGCGCCCGGCGAGCGCCGCGTCATGGGTCACCAGGACCAGGGTGGTTCCGCGCCGGCGCACCGCGTCGAACAGGAGGTCGATGATCTTCTCGCCGGTGGCGCCGTCGAGATTGCCGGTGGGTTCGTCCGCCAGGACCAGCCGCGGCAGGCCGGCGAGCGCCCGGGCCAGAGCGACGCGCTGCTGTTCGCCACCGGAAAGCTGCGCGGGGTAATGATGTTGCCGGCTGCCCAGGCCGACCTCGTCCAGTTCCGCCGCCGCCGTCGCGAAGGCGTCGGCCTTGCCCGCGAGTTCCAGCGGAACGGCGACGTTTTCCAGCGCGGTCATGGTAGGAAGCAGGTGGAAGGACTGGAAGACGATGCCGAGCGAGGCCCGCCGGAACCGCGCGAGGCCGTCCTCGTCGAGCGCGCCGAGATCGGCGCCCGCCACCGCGACGTCGCCGCCGGTCGCCTTCTCCAGCCCCCCCATGATGGAGAGAAGCGAGGATTTGCCGGATCCGGACGGGCCGGTGATCGCCACGCTCTCGCCGGAATTCACGTCCAGATTGATGCCCTTCAGGATGTTGACCGGGCCGGCACCACCTACCAATGTCAGATGGATGTCGCGCAGACGGACGACAGGACCAGGCGGCGACGCCTCACGGGACTCTATGACAGGCATGCTTCTCGCTCGTTTGCTGCACCGCCTATATGGCGCCGCAAGGCATCTTTGCAACGCGGCAATCGGACTCGGTCTGCTACTGGCCGCGTCCGGGGCTTCCGCCTCGACCCTGATTGTTGCGCTGGGCGACAGTCTGACCGCGGGATACGGCCTGCAGCCGGAACAGGCGCTGCCGGCCCGGCTGGAGGAACGGCTGCGCCGCGAGGGACTGGACGTAAGGTTCCAGAATGCCGGGGTCTCGGGCGACACCTCGGCAGGCGGGCTCGCCCGCCTGGACTGGGCAATGGCCGACAATCCGCGCTTCGCGCTGGTGGCCCTAGGCGCCAACGACATGCTGCGCGGCGTCGATCCGCAGACCACGCGGGGCAACCTCGATGCCATCCTGACGGCGTTGCAAAAGCGCGGTATCCGCGCGATTCTCCTCGGCATGCGCGCCCAACCCAATCTGGGCGCCGAATATGTGGCAGCCTTCGAGCGCATCTATGTCGACCTGTCGGCCAAGCACGGGGTGCCGCTCTATGCCTTCATGCTCGATGGCGTGGCCGCGCAGCCCAGGCTCAACCTGCCCGACGGGATGCATCCGAACGCGCGGGGGATCGACACCATGGTCGATCGCATCGCGCCGTTCCTGGCGGATATCCTGCGCAAGGGCTGAAGCGGCGCGCGCCTCGTGATTCGCCTCTTCGTTGCTCTCCCGATTCCGGACCGGTTCCGGCCTGGACTGTCGCTGATGGCCGGCGGCTTACCGGGCGCGCGCTGGGTGCGGCCGGAAAATTTGCATCTGACGCTTCGCTTCATCGGCAATACCGACGGGCGAACTTACGCGGATGTGATGGATGTACTTGCGGGCGTGAAGGCGCCGGCCTTCGATCTCGCCTTGAAGGGGATCGGCCATTTCGGGGAGCGTGGCCGGGTCGATTCCCTCTGGGTCGGGGTAGCCAAGGGGGAGGCGCTGATGCGACTCCATGACAAGATCGAAACCGCGCTGCAGCGGATCGGGCTGGACCCGGAGCATCGCCGGTTCCTGCCGCACGTCACGCTGGCACGACTGAAGTCGGCCCCCGCGCCGAGGGTTGCCGACTGGATGGCCGCGCATGGCGGTTTCGTCACCACCTCCTGGCGGGTGGAGGGATTCGACCTGTTTTCCAGCTACCTGGGCGGTGAAGGCGCGATCTACCAGCGCGAGGCGGGATTTCCATTGGGCGGCGCGGGGCGCTAGGCATGGCGGCGGGGGACAGGCGGGGGGCCGGACTGCCGGGCGGGCTGTCCTGGCGGCTCCTCTTGCTCACGCTGCTCTTCGCGATGTTGAGCGAGATCCTGATTTTCGTGCCGTCGGCGGCACGCTTTGCGCTCGCTTACATGGATCAGCGGGTAGGCGAGGCACATCTCGCCTCGCTCGCGGTGATGGCGGCCCCCGACAACGTCGTGTCGCCCGACCTGCAGCGCGAACTGCTGGGCCAGGCCGGATCGCGCGCCATCGCGCTGAAGTTCCCCGACCGGCGCTACCTGATCGCGCCCGACAGCGTGCCGCCCGAGGTGGATACCGTGATGGACCTGCGCGAGATCGGTCCGGCGGGGGGTATCGTCGTGATGCTGCGGGTTTTCCTCGGGCCGGGCGATCGGACTCTCCTGGTGATCGGTTCGTCACCGCGCATGCCGGAGGCGACGGTGGAGACCATCGTGGACGAGGCGCCGCTGCAGGAGGCGCTCTATGCCTATGGCCGCCGCATCCTGGCGCTCTCGATCCTGATTTCGCTGCTGACGGCGACGCTGGTCTATCTGAGCCTGCAATGGCTGTTCGTTCGCCCGATGCGCCGGCTCGCCTCGGCGATGACGAGTTTTCGGGCTGCGCCCGAGGATCCCGCGCGCATCGTCACCCCCTCGCGGCGGGGCGACGAGATCGGCGCCGCCGAGGCCGAACTCGCCGCGCTGCAGCACGACCTGCAACAGGCCCTGGCCCAGAAGACAAGGTTGGCGGCATTGGGGATGGCAATCAGCAAGATCAACCACGACCTGCGCAACATCCTTGCCAACGCACAGCTGCTCGGGGATCGGCTGGAGGAGAGCGCCGATCCGGCGGTACGCCGCGTGGCGCCGCGCCTCGTCGAAAGCATCGACCGGGCGATCGACCTGTGCGTGCGCACGCTGCGCCACGGCCGCGCGGAAGAGCCGCCGCCGCTGAAGACGCGGGTCGATATCGCCCAGCTCTGGCATGCGGTGGGAGAAGCCGCGGCGCTGCCGGCCGACGGGCGCATCGCCTGGGAGGCATCCTTGCCGCCGCAGCTCTGCGTATCGGCCGACGAACAACAGCTGTTCCGGGTGCTGTTGAATCTCGGCCGCAACGGCATCGAAGCGATCCGCGAACGAGGCCATGTCCGCCTGGTGGGACGGCGGGTGGAACGGGGAATCGAGATCCTGGTCGAGGATAGCGGCACGGGCCTGCCGGAAGCGGCAAGGGACAACCTGTTCGATCCGTTTTCCCGCTCCGGGCGGTCGGGGGGGACGGGTCTCGGCCTTTCCATTGCGCGCGACATCGTGCTGGCGCACGGCGGCAGCATCGAACTGGCGAGAACCGGCCCGACCGGTGCCGCCTTCCGTGTGTTCCTGCCCGAACCCGTCGAGATGCCGCGTTAACGGGCTGTTCATGCCGGTGCGGTTTCCTGGGGCGCTGACTTTCCTCGGGACCGACCATGCGCCGCATCGCGCCCGCCTTCCTGCTGCTGCCTTTCCTGCTCGGCGCCTGCACCGAGACCGCCATCGGCGCGCTCGACGAGAAGATGTCGCAATGGACCGACATGGAATGCAGCACCGTGTTCATCGCGTTGGGCGACGGATACTGTCGTGACCGGATCAAGGCGGGTGATCGCCCCGCCGAGAAGCTGCATTGCTTCCGTACCCTGGGCGGCATCGACTGCTATGCGGTGGCCGATCCCTACGAGGTCAATTCCACCGGCCGCACGCGCCAGGCGCAGCGCCTGACCGAGCCGGCACCGCCGGTCCGCCTCGCCGCCGATCCGCCGCCGGCGCCCTGACTCGCCGGTTGGCTGGACAGGCACCATCCCCTCCCGTATAACGCGCCCCGCTTCGCCCCACGGCGTCTGCCCAGGTAGCTCAGTTGGTAGAGCAGCGGACTGAAAATCCGCGTGTCGGTGGTTCAAATCCGCCCCTGGGCACCATTCGCCCCTCCGGCTGCCGCCGTCGTCCCCGCTTCGATCCCATCGCCACTACAACCAGCGATCGATTCGCCTGCCTTGGCGCTTGTTGGTCCTGATGCGATCGGCTATCACCGGCAGCGTCCTGGACCGCCCGAGGGCGGACCCAAACGCATTCCGGAGCATTCAGGCCCATGCACTGTCTCGTCACCGGCGGGGCTGGCTTCATCGGCAGCAACCTCGTCGACCGCCTGCTTGCTCTCGGACACGACGTCACCGCCTATGACAATCTCAGTACCGGTTTCCGCCGTTTTCTGGCCGAGGCGGGGAAGCAGCCGCGCTTCCGCCTGATCGAGGCGGACCTGCTCGACACCACGCGGCTCACCGGGGCGATGAAGGGAGTCGATTTCGTCTTCCACGTCGCCGCCAATGCCGATGTGCGATTCGGCACCGAGCATCCCTCGAAGGACCTGCAGCAGAACACCATCGCCACCTTCAACGTGCTGGAGGCGATGCGCGCCAACGGGGTCAGCCGGATCGCCTTCCCCTCGACCGGGTCGATCTATGGCGAGGCGGCGGTGATTCCGACGCCCGAGGATGCGCCCTTCCCGGTACAGACTTCGCTCTATGGCGCCTCCAAGCTCGCCTGCGAAGGGCTGATCGCCGCCTATTGCGAGGGCTTCGGTTTCCAGGGCTGGATCTTCCGCTTCGTCTCCGTTCTGGGCGAGCGCTACACCCATGGCCACATCTTCGACTTCTACCGCAAGCTCTCGGCCGATCCCGCGCGACTGCACATCCTCGGCAACGGGCGACAGCGCAAGTCCTACATGTATGTGCAGGACTGCATCGACGCGATGCTGCTGGCGATCGAGAAGCCGCAGGGCAAGGTGACGATCCTCAACCTCGGCTCGCCCGCCTATGTCGAGGTGAACGATTCGGTCGGCTGGATCACCCAGCATCTCGGGCTGAAGCCCGAATTCACCTACGAAGGCGGCGACCGCGGCTGGATCGGCGACAATCCTTTCATCTATCTCGACGTCTCGCGCATCCGCGCGCTCGGCTGGGAGCCCAAGCTCGGCATCCGCGAGGGCATCCTGCGCACGCTCGACTGGCTCAGGGCGAATGCCTGGGTCTACGAGATCCGGCAATGAGGGTCTGCGTCCACGGCCTCTGGCATCTGGGTTCGGTCACCGCCGCCTGCCTCGCCGGGGCCGGCATCGACGTCATCGGGCTCGACGACGATGGGCCGACGATCGCGGGGCTGAAAGCCGCCCGCCCGCCGCTCTACGAACCGGGCCTCGAAGACCTGCTGCGCGCGGGGCTGGATGCCGGGCGGCTCTCCTTTACCGGCGATCCGGCCGCGGTGGCCGAGGCCGACGTGATCTGGGTCGCCTTCGATACGCCGGTGGATGACGATGATCGCGCCGATGTCGGTTTCGTCACCGATCGCGTGCGCGGCTTGTTTCCGCATCTGCGCGACGGCGCCGTCGTCCTGATCTCCTCGCAGTTGCCGGTCGGCAGCACACGGGCGCTGGCGCGGGCGTTCGATGCGGTGGCCGCGGGGCGGCGGGTCCATTTCGCCTATTCGCCGGAGAATCTGCGCCTCGGCAAGGCAATCGAGGTGTTCCACAACCCCGAGCGGATCGTCGTCGGCTGCACCGACGAGGCGGCGCGCACCGTGCTGGCGCCGCTGCTGGAGCGCTTCTGCCCCGCGATCCAGTGGATCGGCGTCGAATCGGCGGAGATGACCAAGCACGCGCTGAACGCCTTTCTCGCCACCTCGGTCACCTTCATCAACGAGGTGGCGACCGTCTGCGAGCGCGTCGGCGCCGATGCGGCGGAAGTGGAGGCGGCGCTGCGCAGCGAACCCCGCATCGGGCAGAAAGCCTATATCCGCCCCGGAGCCGCCTTCGCCGGCGGGACGCTCGCCCGCGACGTCGCTTTCCTCGGCGACCTCGCCGCCCAGCACGATATCGCGCTGCCGATGATCGCGGGCATCATCCCCTCCAACCGCGAGCACCGCGGCTGGCCGCTGCGCCAACTGCAGGCGCGGCTCGGCCCGCTGGCCGGCAAACTAGTGAGCGTGCTCGGCCTCGCCTACAAGCCCGGGACCGATGCCCTCCGCCGCTCGGTCTCGATCGAGCTGATACGGGCGCTGCTGGCAGACGGGGCAAAGGTGCGGGCCTTCGACCCGGCGGTGCATGCCTTGCCTGCCGATCTCGCCGCCGTCGACCTGGCGCGCGACGCCGCGGACGCCCTCGACGGGGCCGAAGCGGCGGTGGTGATGACCGAATGGCCCGCGTTCCAGGCGCTGTCGGCTGAAGTCGTCATGCAACGGATGAAACACCCGCTGGTGCTCGACCAGAACCGTTTCCTGGCCAAGGCCCTGGAGGGCCGGACCGCTATCCACTTCATCACGATCGGCAAGCCGCTATGAGCCTCGTCGGACGCTCCGCCATCATCACCGGCGCCTCGCAGGGGCTGGGTGTCGCGATCGCCGAACGCTTCGTCGCGGAAGGCGCCTCGGTCATGCTCTGCGCACGCTCTGGCAGCCTCCTGGAGGAAGTTGTCGCCAGGCTCGCCCCGCTCGCCATTCCCGGGCAGCGCGTGCTGGGCGAGGTCGCCGATGTCGCCGATCCGGCCGCCGTCGATGCCCTCGTCGCCCGCGCCATCGCGGCGTTCGGCCAGGTGCATGCGCTGGTCAACAATGCCGGTGTCTATGGCCCGATGGGCGGGATCGAGGAGGTCGACTGGGCCGAATGGGTACAGGCGATCACCGTCAACCTGCACGGCACCGTTTATCCCTGCCGTGCGCTGGTGCCGCATTTCAAGGCCCGGGGCTATGGCAAGGTGATCAACCTGTCGGGTGGCGGCGCCACCAGCCCGCTGCCGGGGATCAGCGCCTATGCGGCCTCCAAGGCGGCCGTGGTCCGCTTCACCGAGACGCTGGCCGAGGAACTGCGCGACCACAGGGTCGACGTCAATGCGGTGGCCCCCGGCACCCTCAACACCCGGCTGATGGCGCAGCTGGTCGATGCCGGACCCGCGAAGGTGGGCGAGGCCTTCCATAGCCGCATGGTGAAGATCAAGACCGAGGGCGGCACGCCGCTGGAAACGCCGGCGGCGCTCTGCGCCTGGCTCGCTACCGGTGCGAGCGACGGGATCACCGGCAAGCTGCTTTCCGCCCTGTGGGATCCCTGGGCCGAGCTGCCGGAGCACTTCGCCGATCTCGACCGCACCGACATCTACACGCTGCGCCGCATCGTGCCGAAGGACCGCGGCAAGTCCTGGGGCGACATGTGATGCGGATCGGCATCGTCGGCTGCGGGCTGATCGGACAAAAGCGCGCGCTCGCCGCCGCCGGGCACCAGGTCTTGTGCGTCGCCGATCTCGATGCGGGGCGCGCTGCGCGCCTTGCCGCGCAGGCCGGCGCCGTGGCGGTGGCGGACTGGCGCGCGGTGGTCGACAGCGAGGTCGACATGATCGTCGTCGCCACGACGCACGAAACGTTGCCGGTGGTGGCATCGGCCGCGGCCGATGCCGGCAAGCATGTGCTGGTGGAGAAGCCGGCGGGGCGGAACCTCGCCGAGGTGGAGCGGATCGCGGCCGCGGCGGCGCGAAGCGGACGGCTCGTCAAGGTGGGCTTCAACCATCGTTTCCATCCGGCGATGCTGAAGGCGCACGAGATCTTCTCGGCGGGCGAGATCGGCCCGGTCATGTATATCCGCGGCCGCTATGGCCATGGCGGGCGCGTCGGCTACGAGAAGGAATGGCGCTGCATGCCCGAGGTGTCGGGCGGCGGCGAGCTGATCGACCAGGGATCGCACCTGATCGACCTGGCGCGCTGGTTCATGGGTGACCTGACACTGGACTACGCCCATCTGCCGACCCTGTTCTGGGACGTGAAGGTGGACGACAACTGTTTCCTGGCGCTGCGTGGCGCGGGCCAGTCGATCGCCTGGCTGCATGCCACCTGGACGGAGTGGAAGAACACCTTTTCCTTCGAGATCGCCGGCCGCGACGGCAAGCTGACGGTGGAGGGCCTCGGCGGGTCCTACGGGCTCGAGCGGCTGACCTTCCACCGCATGCTGCCCGGCATGGGACCGCCGGAGACGAGCATCTGGGAATACCCGTTTCCCGACCGGTCCTGGGAGGTGGAGATGGCCGAGTTCGCCGCCGCCATCGCCGAAGGCCGCCAGCCGGTCGGCAACATCCACGATGCGGTGGCGATGCACCGCATTATCGACCAAGCCTATGGCAGAGCCGCAGGATGATCATCACCAGAAGCCCCTTGCGCATCACCCTCGGCGGCGGCGGCACGGACCTTCCGTCCTACTACCGCGAACACGAGGGTTTCCTGATCGCCGCGGCGATCGATCGCTATGTCTACATCACGGTGCATCAGACCTTCGTCGAGGATCTGATCGTGAAGTATTCGAAGCTGGAGCGCGTCGGCGCCGCCGCGGCGCTGGAGCACCCGATCATCCGCGAGGCTTTCGACCTTGTGGGCCTGTCGGGCGCCTATATGGAGATCACCTCCATGGCCGATATTCCGGCCGGCACCGGGCTCGGATCCTCGGGCAGCTTCACCACCGCGCTGCTCAAGGCGCTGCATGCACATCGCCGCCACCTGATCCACCCCGAAACCCTCGCCGAACAGGCCTGCCATATCGAGATCGAGCGTCTGGGCGAGCCGATCGGCAAGCAGGACCAGTACATTGCCGCCTATGGGGGGCTCACCTGCTTTCGCTTCAACAAGGACGGCAAGGTCGAGGCCTGGCCGCTGGCGGTGAGCGCGGAGACCCGGGACAACCTCGAGGACGGGCTGGTGATGTTCTTCACCGGCTATTCGCGCAAGGCTTCCAGCATCCTGAAGGAGCAGGACGACCGGACGAAGAAGGACGACGGCGGCATGGTCGCCAACCTGCACTACGTCAAGGACCTGGGACTGCGCAGCCAGAAGGCGCTGGAAAGCGGCGACCTGCGCGGGTTCGCGGCGCTGATGCACGAGCACTGGGAGCACAAGAAGAAGCGCTCGGGCGCGATGTCGAACCCGGAGATCGATACCTGGTACGGGCTTGCGATGGAGAACGGCGCCCTCGGCGGCAAGCTGATCGGGGCCGGCGGCGGCGGCTTCCTGATGTTCTATACCGAGGACAAGGCGCGGTTGCGCCACGCGATGCTGCAGGCCGGCCTGCAGGAGGTGCGCTTCCGGTTCGACTTCGAGGGGACCAAGGTCGTCGCCCAATGAGCATGCCGCCCCTGGCACTGCTCGCCGGTGGTCTCGCCACGCGGATGCGACCGGCCACCGAGAAGATTCCGAAGGCGTTGCTGGAGGTGGCGGGTGAGCCCTTCGTCTTTCATCAGTTGCGCTACCTGCATGGGCAGGGGATCGGGCGCGTCGTCGTCTGTGCCGGATTCCTGGGCGAGATGATCGAGGCGGCGGTAGCCGATGGCGGCGGATTCGGCCTCGACGTGGCCTATTCGTTCGACTGGCCGGACCTGCTGGGCACCGGCGGGGCGCTGGTGAAGGCACTGCCGCTGCTGGGACCGGAGTTCCTGGTCATGTATGGCGACAGCTACCTGCCGACGCCCTTCGCCCCCGTGGTGGCGGCCTTCCGGGCAGCCGACGAGCCCGCGCTGATGACCGTCTACCCGAATGGCGGGCGCTGGGACACGAGCAATGTCGAGTTCGAGGGCGGAGTCCTCAGGCGCTACAGCAAGAACAACCGCACGGCGGCGATGCGCCACATCGACTACGGCCTCGGGCTCTTGCGGACGGAAGCCTTCAACGGCTGGATGGAAAAGGGAAAATTCGACCTCGCCGACCTCTATGGCGCGCTCGTGGACCGGGGGGACCTGATCGGCTATGAAGTGCCCGATCGATTCTACGAGATCGGCTCGCCCGAGGGATGGCGGGAAACCGATGCGTTCCTGAGGGGAGTACCGGGGTGAGCGTCAGCGGTTACACCGCCAGCTATCTGGACGAGGCGGTGGAGATCATCGGCCGGCTGGACCGGGGCCAGATCGATGCGATGGTACGGATCATCGCCGGCGTGCGCGCCGACGGCGGCCGACTTTTCTTTCTGGGGGTCGGCGGCAGCGCGGGCAATTGCGGCCATGCGGTCAACGACTTCCGCAAGATCGCCGGCATCGAGGCCTATGCGCCGACCGACAACGTCTCCGAACTGACGGCCCGGATCAACGACGACGGCTGGGACACTGTCTTCGCCAACTGGCTGCTGGGCAGCCGCATCGGGCCGAAGGATGCGGTGTTCATCTTCTCGGTCGGCGGCGGCAACCTCGAGAAGAACGTCAGCCCCAACCTGGTGCGGGCGCTGGAAGTCGCGAAGAAGGTCGGGGCGAAGGTCGTGGGCGTGGTGGGCCGCGACGGCGGCTATACAGCCAAGGTGGCGGATGCCTGCGTGGTGGTGCCGGTGGTGAACCCGGGCACGATCACCCCGCATACCGAGGCGTTCCATGCCGTGGTGTGGCACCTGATCGTGACCCACCCGGACCTGAAGGCGAACGAGATGAAGTGGGAATCGACCCGCTGAGCCGTGCGGCAGGCGGGACATCGAGGGGGTTGACGTGAAGAAGGCGTTCCGCATCAAGATCTACATGGACGGGGCCGATATCGAACCGATGAAGGCCGCCTACAAGGCCGGAACGGTGAAGGGTTTCACCACCAATCCGACCCTGATGCGGAAATCCGGCATCACCGACTATGCCGCCTTCGCGAAGGCCGCGATCGCGGCGATTCCGGACCTGCCGATCTCCTTCGAGGTGTTCTCGGACGACTTCGCCTCGATGGAAGCCGAGGCGCGGGTGATCGCGAGTTGGGGCGGCGACACCTTCATCAAGATCCCGATCACCAATACGCAGGGCGAATCGGCCATCCCACTGATCCGCAAGCTCTCGGCCGAGGGCTTCTCGCTCAACGTCACCGCCATCATGACGCTCGCGCAGGTGCAGGCGGTGGCCGGGGCCGTGGCGAAGGACAGCCGCACGATCGTCTCGGTCTTCGCCGGGCGGATCGCCGATGCGGGCGTGGACCCGGTGCCGGTGATGCGCGAGGCGAAGGCGCTCCTCGCCGGCCTGCCGAAGGCGGAACTGCTCTGGGCCAGCCCGCGCGAGGTGCTCAACCTCGTCCAGGCCGACGAGATCGGCTGCGAGATCATCACCATCACGGCCGATATCCTGGCCAAGGTGCCGACGCTGGGGAAGGACCTCGACCAGTTCTCGCTCGACACGGTGAAGATGTTCTACGCGGACGCCAAGGCGGCCGGGTTCCGGCTGATCTAGGCACAGGGCGATGTCGGCGACCGACCAAGGGGCGGGCCCGGGGCGCTGGGACAATCTGCGCCGCGAAGCGCTGGTCGCCGCGGGCCTGGTGGCCGGCTTCGTCATCATCTACCTGCCCGGCATCCTGCTGAACACGATCGGCACGCCGGACGATCACAAGATCTTCTGGGTGGGCGACAGCAAGGAGTGCTGTTTCTCGGCCTGGGATTCCCAGAACTGGGCCTATATCGGTCGCGCCCTCGGCGGGCTGATCGCGAATATCCAGTTCGGGTTCATTCGGGAACTGAGCGATCTCGCCCCCGTGCGGATCTTCTCGGCCGTCTGGACGGCTCTCGGCTGCTTCACGATTTACCTCTACCTGAGGCGCGAGCTGCCGATGGTGCCCGCGCTGATGGTCGCCGTGGGCATCTGCATGGTGCCGGCGTTCTTCCTCGGCATCATCTGGGCGCATGCCTTCGCCTTTCTCACCGTGCCGCCCTTCCTCGCCTTCTGGGCCGGGGTGATCGCCGTCGACCGGCCCGCCTTCCTCGGCGGACGCATCGGCTCGGCCCTCATCGCCGGACTGATCTTCATCGCCACGCTCTACATGTACCAGCCCTCGGCCATGTTCTTCGTGCTGCCGATGGTGCTGACAATCCTGTTCTTCAGGAAGTTCCCGGAGGCATCGATCCTGCCGCGGACGATCTGGGTGATCGGCATATTCGTGGTCGCATCGGCGATCTACTACGCCGTTCACCGATACATATTCCTGCCGAAGTTCATCGCCGCCTATCCGAACTGGGCGGATGAGAGCTCGCATGCGCGGTTTGTTTTGTTGGGGGCGGAAAACGCTACGAATATCGTAAAGGACGCACTCCGCAAGTTAAATGATCTACTTGTAATGACAATTATTGCTTTTAACGGCATATGGCCCGTGCCCCAGAAAGGCATCGCGGGCATTTTTGCGATCGTGATACTTTTTGGGCTCGCTATATTTGGACGAGGAGAGCAAACAGGAGGAGTTACGACGCGCCAAGTGTCTTGGCCAAGCGTCCTTGCTGTGACCACTCTTGCTTTATTTACGACGGCCCCAACAATTGCTGCGGCTGGAGGGTATACGCCGGTCCGGATAGCATCGGCGTATGCTGCTGTAGCATTATCGATTTTGTTTTGGAGTATGTTCCGTATTTTTTCTGGAAAATTGCGCTCGATCACTCAGCTTGCGGCGATTTTCATGATCCTACTTTTTCCACTGATTCAAGGTATTGCCTTGGTCTCAAATGCTACGGCACGAGTGACATATGATTCGGTAAAAGCTCTCCTGTCTCAGTATGCAGGTAAACCAATCTCCAAAATTTTGGTTATCGGGCCAACAAGGTATGGGTTAAACCCATTTGGATTTCCTACGGGAAATGAGGTGACATCCGTTACGGCGACACGGCTATCGATTGACTTGGCATTAGCCGAAATGGGCTATAAATATGGCTCAACATTTGAATACACTGAAATACTCAAGTTAACAGATGCGTTTGGAGTCTCTGACAACGATGCTGTTGTAGATTTACGGTATCTCGATACTGCCATTCCGAGGGGGTTCCAAAAATATCGTCTCTTAGGAAGGCCTTCTGTCAACACCAGAACGGGGAGGTGTGAATCTTCAGTAGGCCCCGCCAATCTTGTACCGCCTGTTTCTAATACCGAATGGGGCTTTGGTCATTTAGTGATGATGCCCAGTCGGGAGGGGATAGTCCCCATAGTGTCTGTTCCCGGCAGTCCTCTTCAGCGAATCACAAGACGAGTACATCGGCCCAATGGTGCGCTTGGTGATCGTTTGGTAGTAAGACTATCGACTCAAGCGAAAAATGGTGCGAGTGAAGTCGGATTGCGCTTCACTTTGTATCCGAAAATAACGCAGATTTTTACGGATGTGCCCATCGAAAACGGGGAGTGGAATTGTATCACCGCTGTATTCGACATTCCAGTAGCTTTCGATTTTGCTGACTTTTTCATTTATCCGAGCACTACTGCTTCTGATAAAGGGTTAGGCTTGGGTGGACTTGAGACCGCTATCGCGGACGTTGGAGTATTTTATGAGGATGGGGCGAACCCCGCACACTCACTAGCACCATTGCGAATGTGGAAATTGACGCCGCGAGATCATTCAGCCGCGAATGTTTCAAACCTAATCGATCGCAAGCCAGAGTCCGTATGGCGCGTCACCAATCGCGAATCCGTTGAATTGCTGCTCGAATTACCGGAGCACTCTGGATCCGTATCGACATTTGAATTGACCTTTGCTTCGGATACCAGAACAAAGCGGCCGCAAAGACTTGATGTTATAGCGCTAACGGAGGCGGGTGGTGGGGTAACTATAGCCAGTGAAAAACTGTCGGATGCGCTTGAGGTTTCAAAACAAGTCATCACGATGCCACCTGATGCCGCTTATGGTGGGTTCGTTTTGCGGTTTTTCGGAAACAGCCCAGAATGGGGACTCGCCGAGATCTCTCCGACCATAGTATGGAAATGAGAGAGAATATTTCCTTTGTTGCGAAGTGGCCTACCAAGTAGAATCCTGGCGGGATTTGGCTAGGGTTCGGTATTTCGCAAGAGTATCGGCCGGGTTCTGCCGCAAATGTGAGATGTCTATGATGATTCTATTTGGCCCTTCTTCGATTTTTGTTCTTGGAGCGTGACTGAAAACAACAAAGGTAGCACCGTGCTTATATCCTGCTGATGCCATCGCTAAAGTAACGGTGCCCCAGTCAATAGCGTCTATTGCAAACTGACGAGCCGATGGCGTGGCGGAAACATTCGGAAATTCAGAGGTCGCGTGAATCAAGTGTACTTCATCAATCTTTTTTTCGCCGATTTCAAGAAATTTTGCTCGAAGAAATTGAAACTGTAATGCAGCCCAGTGCTGTGCCTTGGTAGTGTTGTACTGTGCCCCTGCGATTGAGAATGCAAGGAGAATTAAAGTGGCAAGTGGCGATAGATGCTTGCCGCCGATATTCTTTGTAATTGTAAAAATTTCAAATACAAACATCACTAATATTATACATGTTACAACGTGCCAGGTTCTCAATTGATTGGATGGGAATGCTGCAGCCAGATTTGGAGTATTAGCCGCGAGGAGGAGTAGAAATATCGAAAATAATTTCATTATATGGAAGGAACCGCCGCCCCAACCTTCTCTCAAAACGGTTGTAGCGAGTCCCACGCACAGTAGAGCGAATAAGATAAGTGTGCCATTGGAAGGTGTCAATGCTGTCATGTCGGCAAACCACAGGGTAGTAGATGCAGAAATCATCCGATAGTGCATATTCATTCGGGATATTACTGTTTCCAACAAATTTTGATCTAATTCCCAGAAGCCACGAAATACATATATTTGACCACCTGCACCGCCTCGGAAACTCGGATACATCGCCTCCATGTACGGAGCAATGAAATATCTTTGCACAATAAAGTACGAAACCAGTGAAATCGCAACGACCGCGCCAAGGTGCAAGAGGTATGTTTTGTTAAGGTTCGTGACGCGATCCGTAGCTAGTATATGGACCGCCATAGGCAAAAGAAGAAACATCGCGGCAGGTTGGTATGAAAATGTCGCTGCTAGTTGAAAAATGAGCGCTAATAAAATTTTGGCCACGCGCAATGCTGGACTCGCATTGGTAGCATAGGCGATCATTAATCCGGAAATGGCAGAAAAGAGGTAGGGAATCAGAAGAAATGGTAGGCCATTTACCCAAAGGACGCCCTGCTGAAAGCCTGGCAACAGACCAATCAGAATGGCCAGCAGTGCTGATGGGATTCTATCGATCCCTGAAGCCTGAAATAAAAATGTGCTTATTACAACAATTCCTGACAATATAAATATATTTATGAACCGATGAGTGGAAAGGTCGCCAATTTCATTCAAGAATAGAAGGTGAAAATTTCCAAAAAAGGCTCCGATAAATCGACCAATATATATTGTTACAGGCGTATCCCATTGCCAAGTAAGCCAGTAATTGGTCCGTCTCAGAAATATTCTTCCTTCGTCGAGAACTGGTAGTCCATCCATTAACGTCGATGGGTAATAGCACAGAAAAACCAAAAGTACGGAGCATAGATAAAATGCCAACGGGCGCATTAAGAATACGCTGCGACTGGACTTCGTGTCGCCGTTCCTTACGTCGTTCATGCAGAGATCTCTCGGTCCTATGACGACACAATGCGAAGTTGCTTATTGCATATGCACTTGATTAGTCAAGTAGCTCGGGTACAAGTTGATGGTTGCGGCATAAGCTGTGCGGTAGGATTCAGTGTCTGGGGGCAACCTGTTATGGGCAATGCATGATGCGGGCGGAGCAAGCTGATCGGTTGGCGCCTAACACGGTGCAAGTAGAGGATCCGTAATGACTGTGACTGTCGACATTAACCGTAACGTTGTCATCTCAGTCGTTGTCCCTGTCTTTAACGAAGAAGACAACATCCGCCCATTCCTGGCACGCACGATCCCGGTTCTAGAGAGGATCGGTGCTTATGAGATCATCTTTTGCATGGATCCAAGCACGGATGCTACCGAAGATGTGATTCGGGAAATTGCGTGCGGAAATCCTCACATCGGACTCCTAGTGTTCAGTCGCCGCGTTGGGCAACCATCAGCTTCGCTTGCCGGAATTTTCAACGCGCGCGGAGCGACCTGTGTTGTCATAGATGTTGATCTTCAGGATCCACCGGAGGTGATCTCGGATCTGCATGGCAAACTCGCCGAAGGCTTCGAGGTGGTCTATGGACGGCGCCGCTCCCGCGAGGGTGAAACCTGGGCCAAGCGAGTGGTTTCCTGGGCTGGATACAAAGTGATCAATCGTATTGCTTCGGTCAAGATCCCGCGCGATACCGGTGACTTCCGCATAATCACACGTAGAGTGATCGAAGAGTTGCGCTTCCTCAACGAGGGGCATGGATTTCTTCGAGGCTTAGTTGCGCTCGTGGGTTTCAAGCAAGGAGAAGTATTGTACGATCGTGATCCGAGGCATGCCGGCGAGCGCAAGTACAATGCCTACCTCGGTTCCCTAAAGATTGGCTTCAATGGTATCGTCGGATTCTCAGTATATCCACTTTCTTTTATTCTTCTCGCAGGGGTTTTTGTTTCAGCCCTCGGCGTCATAGGTACGATATATATGTTCGTAACTAAGTTGATTATCCAACAGGACTACCCCCTGGGCGTACCAACGCTGACCGTACTGGTGTTGTTTCTCGGCGGTGTGCAGTTAATTTCCGTGGGCCTTCTTGGCGAGTACATCGGGCGCACCTATGACGAGGTGCGTCGACGGCCACTCTTCATCGTCGATCGTGCCGTCAATGTCGACCTGATCGACTACCGTGGGCCACGAAGCGGGCGGCCCTCCGTCATGCCGCCATCGGCACCGGATCCGGAGTGAAGCCGTCTCGGATCTCGAGGTTATTCGGCGAAACCATCCGCTTCGGTGGGGTCGGCACGATGGCGACCCTTACCCACTACGCCTCGGCACTTTTTCTTTCGCGCGCCTTCAACATAGAACCGGCTTGGGCAGCACTGCTCGGCGTTAACGTCAGCGCTCTCGTTTCATATTTCGGGCACGGCCATGTCACATTCCGTCGCCGTCTAGATCACAGGTCGATGCTGCCGCGCTTCATTGCGTCGATCCTATCCTCCTACGGCCTCAGTTACCTCGGCACGCATGCCCTCGTGGCACTGGGGAGTATTCCAGATTTCATTGTCTTCGGAATCGTTGTTCTGGCAATTGTCGGATTCAATTTTATGCTCTTCCGCTTTTGGGTCTTTCGGTGAGATGCCTCTACAGGAAGAACAACCCCATGACCAAAGGCTGGCAACGTGACCAGATCGCCGCCCGGATCGGAGCGGATATCCCGTCGGGCTGGTACGTCAATCTCGGCATCGGGCTGCCGACGCTGATCGCCGATCACATCCCGGCCGGGCGCGAGGTGGTGCTGCATAGCGAGAACGGCATCCTGGGCATGGGCCCGAAGCCCGCGAAGGCCGATGCCGACCCGGACCTGATCAATGCCGGGAAACAGCCGGTCACGCTCCTGCCGGGCGGCGCATTCTTTCACCACGCCGATTCCTTCGCGATGATCCGCGGAGGGCATCTGGATCTCGTCGTGCTGGGCGCATTCGAGGTCTCCGCGATGGGCGATCTCGCGAACTGGACGGTCGACGATGCGTCCATGCCGCCCGGCGTGGGTGGAGCGATGGACCTCGCCGTGGGAGCGGGCCGTGTCTGGGTGATGATGGAGCATGTCACCAGGCAGGGCGCGCCGCGCCTGGTCGAGCGTTGCCGCTATCCGTTGACCGCGGCGCGCTCGGTGCACCGGGTCTATACCGACCTCGCGGTCATCGATATCGGTCCCTCGGGATTCGTGCTGCACGACCTTGCGCCGGGTGTTTCCCGGGCGGAAGTGGAAGCGGCGACCGGTGCGCCGCTGCTCCCGCTCGTGGCCGAACCTAGTTCCGTCCCGGCGGGGCGATGACCACACGGTCGACATAGACCGACGGCGTCACCACGGCTTCCGGGTCGAGCGCGCCGTTCTCGACACATTCCCGCACCTCGGCCACCGTCACCTTCGCGGCCATCGCCATGACGGGGCCGAAGTTCCGGGCCGCCTTGCGATAGACGAGGTTGCCCCAGCGGTCGGCCCGCTCCGCCCGCACCAGGGCGAAATCGCCGCGAAGCGGGCTTTCCAGCACATGCAGATGCCCGTCGATCTCGCGGGTCTCCTTCCCCTCGGCCAGCCGCGTGCCGGCGGAAACCCGGGTGTAGAAGCCGCCGATGCCGGCGCCGGCGGCACGCATGCGCTCGCCGAGCGTGCCCTGCGGCACCAGTTCGAGGACGATCCGGCCGGCGTTGTAGAGCTTCACGAAGGGGCTGTCCGGCTCGCTCCGGGGAAAGCTGCAGATGATCCTGGCGACCCGGCCGGCATCGAGCAGCGCCGCCACGCCGGTCCCCGCGAAGCCCGCGTTGTTGGCTACCACGGTGAGTTCCCGGGCGCCGGTCTCCAGAACCCCGTCGACCAGGTGGAACGGTACCCCGGCATCACCGAAGCCGCTGATCAGGAGCGTGTCGCCATCCTTCAGGCCCTCGAGCGCGGCAAGCGCCGTGGGGCGGAGCTTTTCGATCAAGTCGGTTCTCCCCTGGGAGCCACACTTTAACCTCAGCCGTCGCACGGACCATAGCGGATGATGGCGGCCCCGATCAGCGAGACGGACCGGCGCTTTGACCATCCGAAGGGTGAGGACATAGCATGCGGCCGCTCGGGCGAGGGTGACATGCTGGCCTTTCTCTTGGTGTTTCTCGGGGCGGGCCTCGGCGGTGCGCTGAGGCACGCCGTCAATCTCCTGGCCTTTCGGATGGCGGGGCCGTCTTTTCCCGTCGGAACGCTCTTCGTCAACGTGTCGGGATCGTTCGCCATGGGGCTGATCGCCGGCTGGTTCGCCCTGCGCGGCGGGGCGCCGCAGGCCCTGCGCCTCTTCCTGGCGACCGGGATCCTGGGCGGCTTCACCACCTTCTCGGCCTTCTCGCTCGATGCGGCGCTGCTCTGGCAGCGCGGCGAGCCGGGTATGGCTGCCCTCTATGTCGTCGCTTCGGCGATGCTGTCGCTCCTCGGCGTCTTCGCCGGCCTGGCGCTGATCCGCATGTCGTGACGTCCTGCTGTAGGCTTCGAGCACATGCTGCGCGACCAGCATTGCTCCAGAGGGGATACTTTCGGCCCGATCCACGGACGGAGAGAAATGAATGCATCTTTTCACCGCGTCGCTCGGCACCGAGACCAACACCTTCTCGCCCATCCCCACCGGCGCCCGGTCGTTCGCCGACACCTATCTCGTGCGCGGCGGCGCCTATGGCGAGAACCCCGATCTCTTCGCCGTGCCGATGATGGCCTTCCGCGACAAGGCGCGGGCTCGCGACTGGCGCCTCACCGAAAGCCTCTGCGCCTTCGCCGTGCCGGCCGGCCCCACGGTCGACCGCGTCTACGAAGAGCTGCGAGACGAGGTGCTGGCCGATCTCGCGCGCGCCATGCCGGTCGATGCCGTGCTGCTCAGCCTGCACGGGGCCATGGTGGCCGAGAGCCATCTTTCCTGCGAGACGGACCTGACGGCGCGCATCCGCGATATGGTCGGACCGGCGGTGCCGATCGGCGTTGAACTCGATCTCCATTGTCACCTCACGCCCGGCCTGGTCGCTGCCGCGGATGCGATCGTGATCTTCAAGGAGTACCCGCATGTGGACGCCGCCGAGCGGGCGAACGAACTCTTCGAGATCATCGCCGGTACCGCCGAAGGACGCCTTCGGCCCGTCATGTCGGTCTTCGACTGCCGGTTGATCGGTCTCTACCCCACGACGCTCGAGCCCATGGCAGGCTTCGTCCGCCGCATGCGAGCGCTCGAGGGCCGCGACGGCGTGCTGTCGATTTCGCTGGCGCATGGATTTCCCTGGGGCGATGTGCCGGATCTCGGCACGCGGGTGCTGGTGCTGACCGATTCAGACGCGACACGAGGCGCGGTGCTCGCCGCCGAACTCGGCCACGACCTGCGGCGGCTGCGACCGATGATCGAGCCGCCCTGGATGCCGATGGACGAGGCGATCGACGAAGCCCTTTCGTGGCCCGAAGGGCCCGTCGTCATCGGCGACGTGACCGACAACGCCGGTGGGGGCGCGGCCAGCGATTCCACCTTCATGCTGCGCGCGCTTCTCGACCGGGGTGTCCGCGATGCGGCGATAGGCTGCTTCTGGGACCCGGTCGTGGTGGCCCTCGCATTCGAGGCGGGAGAGGGAGCCTCCATCCGGATCCGCCTGGGCGGCAAGCTCGGCCGCTTCTCCGGTGATCCGCTCGATGTCGACGCGCGCGTGCTGAAACTGCGGCCGGACATGCACCAGCCTTATCTCAGCGGCGCGCGGGCGCGCATGGGCGATGCAGCAGCGCTGTCGATCGGCGGCATCGACGTCGTGGTGAACGCCATTCGTTGCCAAACGTTCAGCATCGAAGCGTTCACCGGTCTGGGGATCGATGCTGCCGGAAAGCGCATCGTCGTGGTGAAGTCGATGAACCATTTCCGCGACAGTTTCGGGCCGATCGCGGCCAGAATACTGTATGCCGCCGCGCCGGGGGCGATCGATGTACAATACGAACGCCTGCCCTATGTCCGTGTGCGCAGGCCGATCTACCCGCTCGATCCCGAAACCTTCGGCGGATAGGCCGGTTCCGTCACCCGCTTGCCAGACTGCCGCCCCTTCACTCCCCCCCGCGTACCGGAACCCGCTATGCCCGCCCGCATCCTGCCGACCGCCATCAAGCTCTTCCTGCTTTGTCTCGCGGTGGGGCTGCTGCTTTCCGTCTTCGGTGTCACGCCGCGCGATCTGCTGGACAATTTCTGGGGCACGGTCAAGGAGACCTGGCGCACCATTCTCGAATTCTTTCGCTGGGGCTGGCAGTACGTCGCGCTGGGCGCGATCATCGTCATCCCGATCTGGATCATCACCCTTGTCCTCGGCCGGATCAGGCGCTGATTGATCAGGGTCAATGCGCGGGCTTCTTGCCCGCGCGAGCCTCACGTCAGCCGTCCGCCTTCGCAGGCCGGCGCCGGGCAGAAGGAACCCGATCATGAAGGTCAGGGATGTAATGGTGCGCGATGTCGCCACGGTCAGCCCGTCCACTCCCGTGCGCGAGGTGGCCCGGCTGATGGTGGAGCGCAGGATCAGCGGCCTGCCGGTCGTGGATGCGGATGGCCGGCTGCTCGGTATCGTCAGCGAGGGCGACCTGCTGCATCGGGCGGAAGCCGGTACGGAGCGCCGTCGATCCTGGTGGCTCGACATCGTCGCCGGCGCCGAGGAACTCGCCCAGGACTATGTACGCAGCCATGCCAGGGCCGTCGGCGACGTGATGACGAGGCGCGTGCATTCGGTCACGGAGGAAGCCGACCTCGCCGATGCGGCGGACCTGATGGACCGCCGCAAGGTAAAGCGCGTCCCCGTGGTGAAGGACGGCAGGCTGGTCGGTATCCTCAGCCGTGCCGATCTCGTTCGCGCCTTTCTGCTGACGGCCGAGGCGCAACCCGTGGCCAAGGCCGACGACGCCGCGATCCGCCAGCGGCTGGACGACGTCATCACCGGGGAGCCTTGGATCGGCACCTCCCTCCTCAATGTCGCCGTCACCGGGGGCGAGGTCGAACTCGGTGGCTTCGTCGCCTCGGCCGAACAGCGCCGCGCACTCCAGATCGCCGCCGAAGCCGTGCCGGGCGTGGCCGCCGTTCGCAACAACGTGGTCGTCCGCCAGATCACCTACGGCTACTGAGCCGGAAGGATTTGTCCGAACCGGGGCTCAACGGCTAGGCTTGCCTCCTGCTGGCGCGCGCAAGGATCCCGATCAATCGGGCCGCGCCGCCGGTTACCGGAGGAAAGGGTCGAGCATGCTATCTGCCGCGGACAACGACACGCTCACGCTCACTGGCGCGCCGACGCCGATGGGCCAGTATTTTCGCCGCTTCTGGCAGCCGGTTGCCCTGTCCTCGGAGCTTCCGGAGGCCGATGGGCCACCCCTTCGGCTCACCGTACTCGGCGAGGATCTGGTCGCCTTCCGGGACAGCGAGGGCCGGGTCGGCGTGTTCGACCGCCGCTGTCCGCATCGGGGCGCGGACATGTACTACGGCCGCAACGAAGAGTGCGGGCTGCGGTGCGTCTATCACGGATGGAAATTCGACGTGGCCGGCAAGGCGGTCGAGCTGCCGAACATCCCGGCCGGCGCGCGCCATCACGACACTATGCGGATCAAGGCCTATCCAACGCGCGAATATGGCGAGATCGTATGGGCATGGATGGGCCCGGCGGAACGGATGCCCGAGGTGCCGCGGCTGGAATTCGGCTTGCTGCCGGCGGCCAACAGATACGTGATGAAGCAACTGATCGAGTGCAACTGGGCCCAGGTGATGGAGGGCGACCTCGATACATCGCACTTCTCCTTCCTGCACATGCCGGCGCCCTCGGTGCCGTCGAACGAGAATCCGGATGCGCCGGCGGATGCACGGCGCCTGCGCTGGATCCGCCAGGATCCCATGCCTCGATTCCAGATCCTGGACCACGATGTCGGCTTCGTCGTAGGCGGCGCACGCAAGGCGGACGAGGAAGGGATCTACTGGCGCATGACCCAGTTCATGTTGCCCTCCCATGGCACCGGTCCGTCGACCCTGCCGGGCGAGACCTATTACGGCTTCACCGTGGTGCCGATCACGGACCACAAGTCATGGATCTACTGCTACGGCTGGAATCCGGATCGGGAAATCGGAACCGAAGAGCGCGCCAAGCTGCGCAAGGGCCACGGCATCATAGCCGAAGTGGGCCCCGACCATATTCCCCTGCGCAACCGGTCGAACGATTTCCAGATCGACCGCGGCGTGCAGAAGTCCCAGACCTTCACCGGGGTGAAGGGGCTTGCCGAGCAGGACCTGATGATCCAGCAGAGCCAGGGCTTCATCGCCGACCGCACGCGCGAGAACCTGACCGCGACCGATGCCGCAGTGGTGCGTTTCCGGCGGACGGTGCTTTCGGCCGCCAAGGCCTTGGCAGCGGGTGAGGAGCCGTCGGCCCCCTGGAACCCGGAGGCCTATTGCACGCGGCCGGGCAGCTGGTTCGCGGCCGAGGGCACCGATTTCGAGGAAGTGCTGCTGGAGCGCTTCGGCGATAGGCGCGGCCGCGTGTTGGCGGCGGAGTAGGGGCTTCAGGCCAGCGGCAGTTCCAGCGCCACCTCGAAGCCGCCGCCCTTTCGGTTGCGGGCCATAACCCGGCCGCCGAAGGCTTCGATGTTTCGGCGGACGATCCAAAGGCCGATGCCGAAATGCGGCTCGCTCGCGGGAGAGGCGGGACGATCCGAATAATAACGTTCGAAGATGCGGTCCAGCCGGTCGGGCGGCACGCCGGGCCCGCGATCGGCGACGGTGACGATGGCGCGGTCGTAATGTGTGGCGAGGGTCACCCGGACCTCGCTGTTGGGAGGGGCGAAGCCGATCGCGTTCTCGATCAGGTTCTCGATGGCGGTTTCCATCATTTCGGCACTGCCGCGCACGATCACTTCGCGCTCGATATCGGCCGCGAGGCGTGGGCCATCGGGCAGCACAGGGCGGGGGAAACCTTCCACCATGCCGCGAATCAATGCGTCGAGAGAGACGTCCTCGCGTGGCGGGTCCAAGGCATCCGCGGTGGCATGCTCCAATTCGCGCGCGGCCGAGACGAGGCCGTCCAGCTTCGCCAGCGCATTTTCGATTGCCTCGGTCGCCTGCATGGCGCGCTCGTCTGTGGGCTCGATGCGCCGGCGCAGGGGCTCCAGCGCCTGGCGGATGGTCGCCATGGGGGTCTTGAACGCATGCGCGCTGTCCTCAGCGGCCCGGCGGATGCTGTCGGCGGCGCCCTTCAATGTATCGACCAGCCGGTCGAAGGCGGCGGCCACCGGGGTGAGTTCGGGGATGGAGTTGCGATCCGCGAAGCGTCCATCCGCGGTGCCTGCGCTGACCTGCACCGCCTGCCGGCCGAAGACGACCAGCCCGCGCCACAGGTCGAAGAACAGCACCAGCACGAAGGCGGCGAGGGCAAGGTAGATCGCGCCGGCGATCAGGACCTCCGGCGACTGCCAATAAGGTCGCCCCAGGACCCTGAGCCCGGTGTCCTCCAGCGTGCTGGCCACCACCAGGGCCCAGCATCCTCCCGATGTGGTGACCGGCACGATCGAGGTGAGCAGTTCGATGCGGCCGTCGACGCGGTCCATCCGCAGCGCCAGCGGCATTTCCCCGTCGCAGCTTTCCGACAGGCGATCCAGGACGCCGGCCTCGCCGAGGCGGGCGCGTTCGTCCTCCAATGCTTCGGTGGAGACCGGCGGGGCGGCCGCGACATAGAAGAATCCGCCTGTTCCGGGGGCGCTCGGCCGGAACAGCAGCTTGAGCACCGCGGTCTGGGTTCGCATCTCCGCCAGGGCCTCGTTGAGGCGGAAATAAGGAATCGAATCGGCCTTGGCGAGGGTGGGCTTCAGTGCTTGCGCAAGTGCCGTGCCCTTGTCGCGGATTGTTTCCAGCAACAGGTCACGCTTGGCCCGGTCGGCAGCTTCGAACTCAACATACAGAGCGACGGGTACGGCGAGAAAAATTGCCGCCAGGACCAGCAGGCGCACCACCAGCGAGCGGTGCCAGAAAGCGGTCTGTCCGAGGAATTTGCGAAGCCGGCCGGGGTCAGGCGCCGGCATCGCGCGCCCAGCGATAGCCGAAGCCGGGATAGTTCTCGAGAGCATCGAAGCCGTCGTCGACGGCTCTGAACTTCTGCCGGACGCGCTTCACCAGAGCACGGACGTTGGCCCGGTAGCCCTCCGGACCGCTGCCTGCGAGAAATCCCTCGCCGCGCACGACGTCGTAGATTTCCCTGTAGGACACGTCGCGCCCGGCGCGGTCGGCCAGCAACTGGACCACGCGGAATTCGCCGAGGGTGAGATCGACCTGTTCGGCTCGCCAGAAGGCCCGGGCACTGTCGGTGTCGAGCTTCAGCCTTCCCGAGCCACCATCGACCGTTGCAACGGGAGGGGGTTCGGTCCTGTCCGCAGCGGCGGCCTGCTTGTCTCCGCCGATGGCGATACGCAGCCGGTGCAGAATGATGGCGAAGCTCTTCGCCTTGTCGACGAAGTCGACGGCGCCGCCGGCGAGCGCCGCTTCCTCATAGATCGGCTGACTGTGACCGGTCAGGAAGACGACCGGCACACGGGTGCCCGTAGCGCGAAGCTGGCGCATGACCCCCAGACCGTCGAGGTCCGGCATGTGCCAGTCCAGCAGCATCGCCGCGGCGGCGCCGCCTTGCGTGAACCAGTCGACAGCCAGCCGGCCATCGGTGAATACACGGGTGCGGAACCCGGAATCCTGCAGGTTCCCCGCCAGGGTGCGCGCCAGCATCGCGTCGTCGTCGACGACCACGATCAGCGCTGCGCTCTCTTCAGGACCGGCGCCGGGCATTCTGAATCCGGCGAACGCAGCTCTCGTCCTGAACGCCGTCCCGCTTCGCGTCGTGGTGGAGGCTGTGGAAGGCGTTGCGGGCCATGTCGAGATAGAAGTAGACATCGAGCACACACTCATCGACCCGGTACTGCCAGACCTTGGCCGGTGCGCGAGCGAACTCCGCCGTCGGCCGCCCCATGAGGGCTTCGAGGTCGGCCATGGACAGGCCGATCAGGCTTGCCGCCGGGGGAATGGACAGGGCCGTCGCACCGCCGGGTGGCGCGGGGGGGCCTTGTGAAAGCATGCTTTCCGTTGGCGAAGGGGGCGGTTTGACGAGCGGAGCCGATGGTGCCCTCGGTTCCGGGCGCGGGGGCGTGACGATGGGAACTGATGTCGGCGCAGCAGCCTGCGGCGCGGGAGGGGGCGCTTGCGGCGGCGGCTCGCTCGCGCAAGCGCTCAGGAGAACCAAGCCGGCCCACGCGCCGCGGTTGCCGATCAAGGCTCGCATTCATGCTTTCCCGTCTGCTCCAACTCATCATCTGATAGCAAACTGCCGCAAGTGAGACAAATCACACAGTATTAGACTGAGTTGATCACGTCGTGTCGCGTGATAATCACGTGATATGGATATGATAAACTGCAGAATACTGTGATGACGCTGTCCCGGTTGTTGATATTTCAGTGTTCCAGTGGAGTATAGATCCGAGAATTGCGATGATCGTGGTTGGGGCAGCGGCGGATGCATATGAGAAAGACTGTACTATTTGCAATGCTGGCTATCGGTATCGGTGGGTGCTCCGGCCTCTCTAGTCAACAGCAACGGGCCCTTTCCGGCGGTGCGATTGGCGCGGCCGGGGGGGCGGTCCTGGGCGCTGTGGTCGCCGGAAGTCCCCTCACCGGCGCGGTGGTAGGCGGTGCGGTCGGCACGGCCGTCGGCGCATTGGCGACGGAACCCCGGAAGAAGTGATCGACGAGGTCGCCGCGCCATTCCCCGACCCGCGCGGCGTCAGCCCCGGCCGGACCGTGATCACCCGCTCCTCCCCGCGGTCCGGCCGGGCACCCCTTCGATCAGATCGAGTCGACCGGGATGCGGAGATATCGCCGCCCGTTTGCGAGCGCGGGCGGGAACGCTCCGGCGCGAATGTTCACCTGCACGGCCGGTAGCATCAGTGCGGGGAGTGCCAGCGACCGGTCGCGCTCCGTCCTCAGGGAAATGAACTGCTCGGCCGAGATTCCCTCGCGAATGTGGATGTTGTTGGCTCGTTGTTCCGCCACCGTCGATTCGTAGGCAAGCGGCCGGCCCTGTGGCTGATAGTCATGCGCGGTAAACAGGCGGGTAGCGGGCGGCAGGTCCAGCAGCCGGCGGATCGACCGATGAAGGAGCGCGGGCGAGCCACCCGGGAAATCGCAGCGGGCGGTCCCGTAGTCGGGCATGAACAGCGCATCTCCGACGAAGACGGCGTTGCCGAAGAGATAGCTGACGCAGGCGGGCGTATGGCCCGGCGTCGCCAGCACTCGCCCCTTCAGCCGCCCGATGCCGATGATCTCGTCATCAGCCAGGAGCCGGTCGAACTCAGCGCCGCAGCCGGAGCAATCGGCCTCCAGGCCGAACAGCGGCGCGAAATGCCGCTGCACCAGGGTTACGCCGCTGCCGATGCCAATCCGTCCGCCAAGGACCTTCTTAAGGTAGGGGGCCGCCGAAAGATGGTCGGCGTGGACATGGGTTTCCAGAAGCCAGTCGATCCCGAGGTTGCGCTCGCGTACCGCCTGGATGATGCGGTCCGCCGACGTGGTCGCCGTTCGCCCGGACTTTGGATCGAAATCAAGCACTGGATCGACAATCGCGGCCCGTCCGCTCTCCGGATCTGCGACCAGATAGCTCAATGTGCTGGTTTGCTGATCGAAGAAGGCGGTGACATCGGGGTGCATTGCAGTCTCCCTGCCGGGATGCGTCAATTTCCACCATCCGCCGTGTAATTTCAATCGCTCCGATGCCCCTTCCGGCACGGCGCTTGCAGATCAAGGTGCGGCAAGGCGCAGGGCGCGCCGGGATGCAGGGGATTGATCGCATGAAAGTGACACAAGCTTTGTCAGTGCTGGTGGCTGCCCTACTGCTGGCCGGGCCTGCGGCGGCCCAGCAGAAGCTGGTGGTGGGCCTGGACGGCACCTTCGCGCCGCATGCCATGCCGAAGCTCGGTGGCGGCATCGAGGGCTTCAACGTCGAGATGGCCGAGGAGATCGGCAAGCGTCTCGGCGTGCAGATGGAAGTGGTGGCGCAGGAATTCTCAGGCCTGATCCCGGCGATGAATGCGAAGAAGTTCGATTTCCTGGTGGCGCCGGTGACGGTGACGGCCGAACGCTCGAAGTCGATGCTGTTCTCGGAAGGCTATCTGAACACCGACTTCCAGTTCATCATCAAGGCTGATGCGCCCGAGATCAAAGTGCTGGAGGATCTGAAGGGCAAGGTGATCGCGGTCAATCGCGGTTCCGCCTACGACGCCTGGGGCAAGGAGAATGCCGAGAAATACGGCTTCAGCGTCGAATCCTACGGCACGAATTCCGACGCCGTGCAGGCCGTCCTGTCCGGGCGCGCTTTCACCAACCTCGCCGGCAACACCGCTTCCGCCTTCGCGGTGAAGCGCACGCCCGGCCTGAAGCTCTCCTACACCATCAAGACCGGCCTGGTCTGGGCCATCCCCTTCCGCAAGGACGACGTCGCCACCCGCGACAAGGTGGAAGACGTCGTCGAATGCATGAAGCTGGACGGCACCTACAAGAAGCTGTCCGAGAAGTGGTTCGGCGTGACGCCCGAGCCGGGCTCGCCCCCGGTCACCGTCTACAAGGGCTATGGCGTCGAGGGCTTCGAGGGCTATGTCGCCGACAAGCCGGCGCCGAAATGCGGCTGATCCGGATCCGGGTGCGCGCGTGAGCGCGCGCCCGGCGATCCTGGACGTGGCGGCGCTGCACAAGTCCTACGGCGCCGTCGCCGTCCTGCATGGCATCGACCTGAAGGTGGCACCACAGGAACTGGTCTTCGTCATCGGTCCTTCCGGCTCGGGGAAAAGCACGCTCTTGCGCTGCTGCAACCGTCTGGAGGAACCGAACTCCGGTTCCATCATCGTCGACGGCGTCGACATCATGACGCCGGGCGTCGACCTCAACGCCGTGCGCCGGCGCATCGGCATGGTGTTCCAGTCCTTCAACCTCTACCCGCACATGACCGCACTCGGAAACGTCACGCTCGCCTTGCGCCTGGTGCGGAAGCAGGGCCGGGCGGAAGCCGAGGCGAAGGGGAGCGAGGCGCTCGCCGCCGTGGGCCTGGCCGAGAAGGCCGGGGCCTATCCGAACGAGCTGTCGGGCGGCCAGCAGCAGCGCGTCGCCATCGCCCGGGCGCTGGCGCTGGAACCCAAGGTGATGCTGTTCGACGAGCCGACCTCGGCCCTCGATCCCGAACTGGTGGGCAGCGTGCTGAAGGTGATGCGGGCTTTGCGCGAACGCGGCATGACCATGCTGGTGGTCAGTCACGAGATGCAGTTCGCCCGGGCCGCCGCCGACCGCATCGTCTTCATGGACAAGGGCGAGATCGTCGAGCAGGGGCCACCGGAGGCCCTCTTCGGTGCCCCGCAGCAGCTCCGCACGCGCGAGTTTCTGGCCCGCCTCAGCGAGCAGCACTGATCCCATGTCGAACTTCGACCGGTTCGTGTTCAGCTTCTTCAATCTGGAGGTGATGGCCCGCTACCTGCCTTCCATCGTCGAAGGCTTCTTCCTGACCGTGCAGCTGGCGGTGGTGATCATCATCACCGGGCTTCTCGCCGGCCTGGCTCTGGCGCTGGTGCGGTCCTTCCGCATCCGCCCGCTCAACTGGGTCATCATCTTCCTGGTCGACCTGTTCCGCGCCCTGCCGCCGCTCGTCATCATCATCATGCTCTATTTCGCGCTGCCGAACGTGGGGCTGACCATGTCGGGCTTCGTGGCGACGTGGCTGTCGCTCAGCCTGGTGCTGGCGGCTTTCGCCGAGGAAATCTTCTGGGCCGGGATCCTGTCGGTCGGCAAGGGGCAGTGGGAGGCTTCGCGCTCGACCGGCCTCTCTTTCGTGCAGACGCTTCTCTATGTGGTGATGCCGCAGGCGCTCCGCCTCACCATCCCGCCGCTCACCAACCGGACCATCGCCGTCACCAAGGGGACGGCGCTCGGCTCGGTCGTCGCGGTGCAGGAAATCCTGACCCAGGCGGTGACGGGACAGTCCTTCTCCGGCAATCCCTCGCCGCTCACCCTCGGCGCGCTCGCCTACCTGATCCTGTTCATCCCCTTCGTGTCCTTCGGCCGCTGGGTCGAGACGCGCTTCGCCTGGAAGCGGTGAAGGGCCATGGACCTGATCCTGCGCAGCTTCTTCAACCTCGAGATCATGCAGGCGGCACTGCCCTATCTGCTTCAGGGTCTGCTGATGACGCTGTTGCTCTGCCTGCTGGTGGTGCCGCTCGGTCTCATCGGCGGCCTCGGTGTGGCGCTGCTGGCGAGCCTGCAGAAGCGCTGGCTGAACCGGCTGCTGATCGTCTATGTCGACTTCTTCCGCGCCTTCCCGCCGCTCGTGCTGCTGATCTTCATCTATTTCGGCTTCCCCTTCATGGGGCTGAACATCCCGGCCTTTGCCGCGGTGGCGCTGGCCTTCCTCCTCAACACCTCGAGCTACTACGGCGAGATCTTCCGGGCCGGCCTTGAAAGCGTCGGCAAGGGCCAGATGGAAGCGGCGCGCTCCACCGGCCTCGGCCGCTGGCAGGCGATGACCTGGGTGGTGGTGCCGCAGGCGGTGCGGAACGTCCTGCCCGACCTGATCGGCAATACGCTTGAAGTGGTGAAGCTGACCTCGCTCGCCAGCGTCGTGGCGCTGCCCGAACTGCTCTACGCCGCCCGCTCGGCCCAGTCGGTGACCTACAACGCTTCGCCGATCGTGCTGGCGGCGGTGATGTATTACGTGCTGCTCTGGCCCTGTGTGCGCTTGCTGTCGCGGCTGGAGCACCGCAATCTGGCGACGCGCTGAGGAGATGCCCATGGCCGACCGCATCCTGGTGATCAACCCGAACTCGACCGAGGCCGTCACCGCCGGCATCGACCTGGCGATGGAACCGCTTCGTATGCCGGGCGGCCCGGCCATCGAATGCGTGACGCTGAAGGAAGGTCCGCCCGGCGTCGAAACCCAGGCCCATGTCGAAAGCGTGGTGCAGCCGCTCGCCAATCTGGTGCGCTCGCGCGACAACGACGTCGGTTGCTTCGTCATCGCCTGCTTCAGCGACCCGGGCATCCACCTCTGCCGCGAGGTCACGAAGAAGCCCGTCCTCGGCATCAGCGAATGCGGCATCCTGACGGCGCTGACGCTGGGTGAGCGTTTCGGCGTCATCGCCATCAAGACGGCGTCGGTGAAGCGTCACCTGCGCTACATCGGCGCCATGGGCCTGACCGACAGGCTGGCCGGCGACATGGCGATCGACCTCGGCGTGGTCGAGCTGTCGGACGAAGGGCGCACCTTCGGCCGCATGGTCGATGTGGGCAAGCGCCTCAGGGACGAGAAGGGCGCCGATGTGCTGGTGATGGGCTGTGCGGGCATGGCGCGCTATCGCGACCGGCTGGAGGCCGAAACCGGTCTGCCGGTGGTGGAGCCGAGCCAGGCCGCCGCGGCGATGGCGATCGGCCGGTTGAAGCTCGGCTGGTCCGGCCGGCGCGCGGTGTAGCACTTGGTCAGCCGGGCGGAAACCGCCCTCAGCTCAGGCCGCCATCGACGATGAAGTTCTGGGCGGTGCAGGCGGCGGCCTGGTCGGAGGCGAGGAAGAGCACCATCCGGGCGATGTCGTCGGGAACCAGCGTGGTCTTCAGGCACTGGCGGGCGAGGAGATTGGTCTTCGCTTCCGGCGTCACCCAGAGAGCCAGCTGCCGCTCGGTCATGATCCAGCCGGGCACCACCGTATTCGCACGGATGCCGTGCGGCCCCAGGTCCCGGGCGAGCGAGCGCGTCATGCCGTGCACCGCCGCCTTCGCCGCCGTATAGACCGGCATGCCGCCCGTGGCGTTCATCCAGGACACCGACCCGAAGTTGATGATCGAACCGGCCTTGGCCGCGATCATGTCCGGCGCCACCGCCTGGGCGGCGAAGAACTGGTGCTTCAGGTTCACCGCGATGCGGTCGTCCCAGTATTCCGGCGTCACTGTTTCCAGCGCGTGCCGGTCGTCATGGGCGGCGTTGTTCACCAGCACCTGGATCGGCCCCAGCTTCGCCTTCACCGCCGCGATCGACCGGCGGAGTGCCGCGATATCGGTCAGGTCGCAATGTTCGAACAGCACTGGGGCCGGCTTCAGTTCCTCGACCAGCGCGCGCGAGGGGCCTTCAGCGATGTCGATGAAGGCGAGCTTCGCGCCTTGCTGGGCGAAGCGGCGGACGATGGCGGCGCCGATTCCGCCGCCGCCGCCGGTGACCAGAACGACCTTGCCCTTCAGGTCGGCATAGGAAACGTCTGCCGCCATCGGATTCATCCCTTCGCCGTGATGCGGTCGATCTCGGCCATCTCCTCCGCCGTCAGCTTCCAGCCGGCCGCCTTCACGTTCTGCTCCAATTGCTCGGGCTTGGTGGCGCCGGCGATGACGCTCGAGACCTGCGGCTTGCAGGCGAGCCAGCTGAAGGCCAGTTCCAGCATGGTCTTGCCGCGCTTTTCGGCGAAGTCGGTCAGCTTCTCGACGATCTGCCAGTTGGTGTCGTTGATGTAGCGGTCGGCGAGGCGCTGGGTATTGGTGAGGCGCGCACCTTCCGGCATCGGCGTGTTGCGCCTGTACTTGCCGGTGAGCAGCCCGCTGGCCAGCGGGAAGAACGGCAGCAGCCCCATGCCGTAGGCGCCGAGCGCCGGCACCAGTTCCTTCTCGATGTCGCGGACGACGAGGCTGAGTTCGTCCTGGGCCGAGACGAAGGGATTGAGGCCGCAGGTCTTCGCCGTCCAGGCCGCTTCCACCACCTGCCAGGAGGGCAGGTTGGAACAGCCGATGTAGCGCACCTTGCCCTGGCGGATCAGGTCGTCCAGCGCCCGGAGCGTCTCCTCGATCGGGGTCAGCGGATCGGGGCGGTGCTGCTGGTAGAGGTCGATCCAGTCGGTCTTGAGGCGCTTCAGGCTCGCCTCCACCGCCGTCATGATGTAGCGCCGCGAGGCGCCCTTCAGCACTTCGGCCGCATCCATCGGCATGGCGAACTTCGTCGCCAGCACGATGTCCTTCCGCCGCGGGCCCAGTACCTCGCCCATCAGGCTCTCGGAGCCGCCCTGATTGCCGTAGACGTCGGCGGTGTCGAACAGGGTGATGCCGAGGTCGATCGCCTTGTGCACGACCTTGCGCGTCGCTTCGAGGTCGATGCGGCCGCCGAAGTTGTTGCAGCCGAGGCCGACGGCCGAGACGCGAAGCCCCGATTTGCCGAGATTGCGGATTTCCATGCTCGTTCCCCTTTGAGACGTTGATTCATTCTAGCGCTTGAAACGATGGCCGCGACCGCCGCAGTCTTGCCCCAGGGTTGAAGCGGGGGAGGGGCGGCCATGCAGCAGCGGATGATCGGCGATGTGAAGGTGACCCGGATCGAGGAGATCATGGGCCCGGGCTTTCCCGCCCGCGACTTCTTCCCCGAATTCGACGAGGCGACCTTCGCCGCCGAGCAGCACTGGCTGGCGCCGCACTACTACCAGCCCGAGAGCGGCAAGCTGATCGCCAGCATCCATTCCTGGCTGGTCGAGACGCCGCGGCACACCATCCTGATCGACGCCTGCAGCGGCAATCACAAGCCGCGCCCCGGCATGCCGCGCTTCGACATGCTGGACACGCCCTGGCTCGACCGGCTGCGCGCCGCCGGCGTGGCGCCGGAGAAGGTCGACTTCGTCATGTGCACGCATCTCCATGTCGATCACGTCGGCTGGAACACGAAACTGGAGAACGGCCGCTGGGTGCCGACCTTCCCCAACGCCAGATACGTCATGTCGCGCATCGACCACAGCCATTGGGCGGCCGAGGCAAAGGCGCCGGAGACGGCCGCCTACCAGGTCAACACCTACAACGACTCCGTCCTGCCCGTGGTCGAGGCGGGCAAGGCGCTGATGGTCGAGGCCGGGCACCAGTGCGACGATTGCCTCACCGTTCGCTCGGCCGCCGGACACACGCCGGGGCATATCCGTGTCGACCTCGCCTCCGGCAGCCGGCGTGCCATCTTCTCCGGCGACGCGCTGCACAACCCGGTGCAGGTGCCGCTCTGGCGCTGGAACAGCCGCTTCTGCGCCGACCTCGCCCAGGCCCGGCAGACCCGCCACGACCTGCTGGCCGATTGCGTGGAGACCGGCGCGCTCCTGATGCCGGCCCATTTCGCCCCGCCGCATGCCGCCTATGTGAAGGCGAAGGGCGACCGCTTCGAACTCGACTGGGACCGCTGATGCAGGTGCTCGACTGGCGGATCGGCGATGTCCGCGTCACGCTCATCCCGGAGACCATCGCCACCGGCCTGACGGCCCGGACCTTCTTCCCGGATTTCGAGGAAGCGGCCTTCGCCGCCGAACTGCCCTGGCTGGCGCCCGACCACTACGACCCCGCCACCGACCGCATCCGCTTGAGCGTGCACTCCTGGCTGCTGCGGACGGGCAAGCAGACCATCCTGATCGATGCCTGCTGCGGCAATGCCAAGGCGCGTCCCGGCTTTCCCGATTTCGACATGCTGGACACGCCCTGGCTCGACCGGCTGAAGGCCGCGGGCGTCTCGCCGGAGCAGATCGACATCGTCATGTGCACGCATCTGCATTCCGACCATGTCGGCTGGAACACGATCGCGCGTGACGGACGCTGGGTGCCGACCTTCCCGAACGCCAAATACGTCATGTCGAAACAGGACTATCACCTGTGGTGCGCGCCCGGCGCCTCCGCCTTCCGCCGGGCGGTGCACGAGGATAGCGTCCTGCCGGTGATGCAGGCGGGGCAGGCGGTGCTGATCGACGACGGCTATGACGGCGCCGACCGGTTGACCGTGGTGCCGGCACCTGGCCACACGCCGGGGCATTTCCGCCTGGACCTGAAGGCCGGCGAGCGCGGCGCCGTCTTCGCCGCCGATGCCCTGCACAACCCGGTGCAGGTACCGCTCTGGCGCTGGAGCGCCAGTTCCTGTGACGATCCGGTGCGCTCGCGCCAGACGCGGTTCGAGCTCCTGTCGCATTGCGCCGAGACCGGCACCCTGATGCTGCCGGCGCATTTCGCCGCGCCCCACGCCGCGATCGTCAGGCGGAAGGGCGAGCGATTCGACCTGGACTGGCGGCCCGCGCCGGGGTGACCGCCGGCTGCCGGCGGATGATGGCGAGTGCCACCGGGAGCAGCACGGTCAGCGCCAGCCAATGCACCGGGCGGACGGCGATCTCCGGCGCCAGGTTGGCGGCCGCCACCCTGAGCCCGTCGAGGCCGGTGGCGAAGCTGTACCAGGCCGCCTCGAAGCCGGCGGTCAGCGCCACGGTGGCGACCCCGAGGCCCAGAAGCGGCAGCGGCTTCAGGCCCCAGGACCGCCGGCCCAGAATTCGCACGCCGAGCAGCCAGAGGAAGAAGCCCACCATCAGCGTCGCCTCGTCCAGGTTGCGCTTGGCCTGCAGCAGGTCGTGCCAGAGGCCGAGGGCGGTCAGCGGATAGACGAGGTTGTGCAGCTGTGGCCAGCGCCTGCCGAGGCGCCGGATCATCCGGTCGGTCGAGGTGGCGGCGAGGGCGGCGAGGCCCAGAAGCGCGACGAAGCCGATGGTGAGGTAGAAGCGGAGCACGATCTCCTTCGCCACCCGGAAGAGATCGAGATTCTGCAGGACGATGTAGAGGGCGAAATGCAGGGCGAGATAGGCGAAGGCGGTCACGCCCAGCATGCGCCGCACGCTCTGGACCCGCTGCCAGCGGCCGATCCGCCGCAGCGGCGTGACGGCGAGGGTGAGCAGGAGAAAGCGGACCGCCCAACGGCCGACCTCGTGCACCGCGGCATCCACCGGATCGGCGCCGAGCTGCTCGGTGAAGCCGCGCCAGGCGATCCAGAGCGCGGGCAGGAGGCAGCCGGCCAGTACCACGGCCTTGAGCGCGGAGAAGCGGCCGTTTCGTTCACGCCACGGAGGAAGCAAGCCGGCACCCGGACTTCGCAAGAGAGGTTCGCCTCCTTATACGGTGCCGGGAAGGGCGAGTGTTACGGCGCCCGCGCGGACAATTTCGTCCGCTCGCTCGGCGCGGGATCGCCGGCGGCCAGAAATGGCCACGTCGCCCGGCCGGGGCTGTGGCTGGAAATGGCCGGCTGCGGGGAGCGGCCGGCCCGCGGCCAAAACTGGCCGCTTCGCGGAACGTCAAGTGGCCAGGAATGGCCACTTCGTCGACAGGATGATTCTCCGGGCGGCGGGTGGACGGCTCACGGGTCCGACGCAGGCGAGCCCGCCGGACAATTCTGTCCGCCGGGCTCGCCTGCCACGACAGCGGCCCTGCACGGGTACCCCTCACCATGCGCCTGCGGCATCGTCAGCGGGCAACGCCGGCAACGCCCTGGACGCGCAACCCATAAAAAACGCCGTAACATATTGATAAGTATGATCTATTCGAGATTTTGGCCTGATTCACACCCTGCCAAACTCAGCCAATTCGCGCCAATTCGAGCCAATTCGAGCCGGCCAGAGCCGTCTCGCGGCCAGCTTCATGCCAGTTCGGTGCTTGTTTTCGCCATTTCCGGCCAAGTCGCCGGGGGAGATGCGGCGCGCGCCGGCACAATCCATGGCGGCCGGACAGCCGCCACTGGCGAATGAGTTCTTCACAATGCCAAGAGCGGAGCCGCATAAGGCTGCAATTGCGCATTATAGCAAATCCCGGAAAGCGCATCAAGAGAGAATGCGTCGATAATTTCTCTCATATTCCCTTCCGGTGACTTAAAATTAGCTGATTCGATGCTCAGTACGGCCTGGGTTGGAGATCGAATAGGTGTCGACCCTGGCCCCGGACGCGGCGAATGTCGAGTTCAGCCGGGCCCGAACCGGAAGCGCGCGAGCGACTCCCCTTTTGCGCTCGCATCCCTTATATTGCACTGCAGCAATGCAAGGGGTTCGGATATGCCGCAGTTCAACGTCTACTACAGCGACGCGCTCGGCAAATTCGACCTGACCGACGTCATCGAGGCCGCCGATGATGCCCAGGCGGTGGAGCTTGCCTCCTTCAGCCTGAAGTTCCGAGATACCTTCGAGATCTGGGACGGTCAGCGGCTGGTGGCCCGGATCACCGCGCCGCGCGACGAACCGAACCCGCCGGCGGTGCTCGCGCCCGTCGCGGCGGCGGCGGAGTAGCCCGCCGCCTTCCCGATGCCGGCGGCGCCTTGCGCCTGGGGCATCGGTCGCCCGGGTGCCTCGGCCTCCCCGTGATTTTCAGCCCCGTGATTTTCAGGCGGCCCAGGGAAACACACTCTCAGGACGACTTGTCCGCCAGCCGGCTGAGCCGCCAGGTGCCGAGAAGGATCAGCAGCGCGATCCCGCTCAACAGCGCGAGGCCGGCATCGAAGCCGCCCGTGAGATCGAATAGGGCGCCGAGAACGATCGGCCCGCCCGCCCCGCCGATCTCCGCCGCCGAGAAGAACAGGCCGCTCGCCACTCCCGCATGCCGGTCGCCCACGCCCGGGGTCTCCACCAGGATGAGGATGGCGAGTGTCATCATCGATGACCGCGCGATACCCTGCAGGATCAACCCGGTCAGCAGCAGCGGGCCGGGTGCCGCGTGCAGCAGGAAGCTGGCGACCGCCGCCGCCAGGGCCAAGAGGCCCAGGATGACGAAGCGGCGTTGCGGCGTGGCGAGACGGGGGATCATGAGCGATCCGGCAATGCCCACCACCATCGGCACGGTGGCCCAATAGCCCGCCTCGGCGGCGCTCATGCCGTCGGCTCGGAGCAGTTCGGGCAGCCAGTTGTTCAGGCCGTGGTTGAACATGAAAATGCCGATGCCCATGAGCAGCAGCAGGCGCACGGCGGGAAGGCGGAGAAGGCCCGCCAGCATCGTCCATTGCGAGGGGCGCGGGCCGGCGGCTTCGACCCGTTCGGACTGCCGCATGGCCGGGTGGCGGGCGGCGAGCAGCCAGATGACGCCGCCGACGATGCAGAGCCCGGCCCAGAGCTGCAGCACGGCGCGCCAGTCCTGGCCGAAGGCCGGCATGAGGACGGAATTGGTGGTCGACAGCGCCAGCATCGAGCCGATGGACGGGCCGGTGATGTAGACGCCCATGGCGAAGCCGCGGTCGCGGCCCTGGAACCAGGTACTGACCACCTTCGGTGCGCCGGAGGAGATGATCGGGCCGCCGAGGCCGAAGAGCGCCACGCCGAGGCAGAGCGTCCAGAAATCGGTGGCGATGGCGCGCACGAATCCCGACAGCGCGATGATGACGGCGCCGATGAACAGCGCCCGGTAGGCGCCGAGCCGATCGAGCAGCGCCCCACAGGGTATGGCGGCCAGGATATAGGTGAGCTGCCAGACGCCCAGCACGCTGCCCATCTGCGAATGGCTCAAGCCGAGGTCGCGGGTGATGGGCGCGACCAGCGGGGCGAGGCCGGCGATGGTGAGCCCGAAGCAGCTGTAGAGCAGCCAGACCCCGAACAGCATGCGCCAGCGCAACCCCGCAGGCGGGGACGAACTCGGATCGCTCATACGCGGATGCACCACCCCTCGATGCGGGCAGCATAGCCGGCACGGGGGGCGGTGGTCAGCGGATCGGCCAAGAATGGTTAATTCCTATTTTGTTCTTGAATTTGAATCGCGCCTGTCAAAGATGTCGTGATGCAATCTAAGGGGGTGATTGTGAAAAGAACTCTCGGTTTGTGGGCGGTGATGCTCGTGTCGATCCTGTCCATCCCCGACGCCCGGGCGGCGCATGAGCTGAACGGCTATCGGTCGGAGTTCTTCCCGCTCAAGCGCATCGAACTGAAGCATCGGGGCGATACCGGCCAATCGGTCATGGTGGCGCCCAGCCATTGGACGCAAGGCCTGACGTCGCGGGACAACATCTGGATCGGCGATCCGAACGGCGACTACACGGTGCAGTCCGTCGCTCATATCGAACCGTTGGCGGGAACGGTGCGGGAGACGATGCAAAAGGTGATGACGGACCTGGTGGTTCACGCCGGCAATCGCAGCGATGTCGTTGGCCTGAACGCCAAGGCGGAAGACGACGCGGTGGTCGTGACCTTCGAGAGCGAAGATCCCGAGAAGCTTCCGGGAATGCGGCTCCGCAATCTCTTCATCATGCGGGAGGTCTCGGAGGGGGTTGCCGTGTTCGGCCATCACATCGTCGTTCGCAACGAGTTGTGGAAGAGCGCCCAGACGGCCGACATCGTGCAGCTCTTTCGCGCTCAACTCTTACGAGCGCGGCTCGATCCGAGGCCCGATATCCTCGATACGCTGCCGCCGCCTGACCCGGCGTGGAAGCTCGCCTTTCGCGAGTTGAAGACGGTCGAGCCCTACGGCTTCATCCGCATGCGCCTGCCTCGCCGCTGGCAGGCCCACAGGGATCCCGGGATGCTGATGTACTTCGTGCCGCGGGAAGAGACCGGCACGATGCATATCGCCTACGAGGTGATGCCCAATACGGACGAGGGTGCCAAGAGGCTCGGCGTCGAGGGCAATCGCACCGTCAGGACCCGGGATCGCCGGTTCACCGAAAACGGCGTGAAGCTGCACAACCGCTACTGGCTCGTCTTCGATCGCACGCCGGACCAGTTCGTTCTGGTCACCGTCGCGCTGACCCTCGACCAAGACCAGGACAGGGACCCCGAATACCAGGAGCTGGTGAAGATCCTCGACCAGGAGATTCGCCGCATGCGGATCGCGGTGGCCCCAGCCTCGTCGAGCAACCCGCAGCGGGCGAAAGAGCAGCCGGGGAAGGCCGGGCCGAAATGACGGCGGATCATCCATACACCTCGCGCTTCCATCGGCTGAAAGTGATCATGGCCAGCGGGCACAAGCTGGTGGTGCCGGAGGACTGGGTCGATGGCGTTACCCCGAAGGGCAATGCCTGGATCGGCGACGGGCTCGGCAACTACGAACTGCAGATCGTCGGCGGCGCCGATGCGGTCGAGGGCGGTGACGAGCGGATGCCCGAGGCAGTCAAGAAGCGCGTCGCCATGCGCTTGCAGTCTTTCTCGGCCAGCGGACAGATCGGCGACAGTAAGCTCGGGCGAATCAACGGCTGCATCCAGATCGAGGCGGTGACCGACGACCCGCGCGCGCCCACGGCCAGATCCTACAACTGGATCCGGCTGGTGGCGAACGGGGATGAGCTGATGGAAATCGGGTTCCATCTGCTCGTGCGGCGCGAACTCTGGGATCGGCCGAAAACCGAGGACCTGATCGAGCTGTTCGGCGAGCAGGTCGCCAGTTTCGTCGAGGAGTGGGTGCCGTCGTCACTCGACCTCGGCCGCCTCAGGACCGTCCATCCCTTCGGCTTCCTCACCTTCCGGGTGCCGGCGCGCTGGATCGACGAATGGGACGCCGATGCCGGCATGTGGTTCTGCGGCGAGGACGATCCCGACACGGGATCGCTGTGGGTCGACTACAAGCTTCATCGGGGCCGGTGGGACGAAGACGCGATGGCGCAGGTCATTGCCGGCTTGGGTCCGGAGGTGAGCTGGCGAGGGAGTGAAGCGAGCGAGCGGCCGATCGGCTATCGGTGCTTCACCGAGACCGATCCGAAGGACGGCATCCTGCACTATCACCACTGGCACGTGCTGCACCTGGCCGAGGCGGGATTGGTGTCAATCTTCCTCTCGCTGGTGCTCGGACCCGAACAGGTGAGCCTGCCCGAGTACCAGCAGCTGATCGCGGGCATGCAACGCGAGGCGGTGACGCTCGAGATCGGGCCGCTACCGGATTGACTTCGACATGACGGTGATGCGCTGGCCGCGATAGTCGCGGGTTTCCTCCGCCCGCCAGCCGAGGGCGGCGTAGAAGGCCATGCGGTCCGGCGTGAAGAGCCAGAGCCGGCCGGTGCCGAGGCGGGCGGCGGTTGCCTCCAGCGCGCCGACCAGGGCGGTGCCGATCCCGCGGCCGCGGGCTTCGGAGCGCACAAAGAGACTGGCGAGCCAGGGCGTGCGCGGATCACCGTCGATGTCATGCGCCTCCAGCGACACGGTGCCGAGCGGCCGGCCGCCGTCGTCGACAGCAACGAGGGTGAGGGGGACGGCATCGGTGGCGAGGTTGGCCCGCAGCCCTTCCGCCCAGCGGCCCAAGTCGTCTTCCGGATAGAGATGCCCCCATTCCCCGAAGCCCCAGGCGGCGACCGTGCCGAGAAGATCGGGCCGCTCGGCCAGGGGAAGGATGCGCATCGTTTCAGTCGAGGGACTTCGTCATCACGGTGATTTGTTCGCCGCGATAGTCGAGGCTTTCTTCCGCCTGCCAGCCGAGGCGGGCGTAGAAGGCCATCTTGTCGGGGGTGAAGAGCCAGAGGCGGCGGATGCCGGCGCGGGCGGCACTCGCCTCGATCGCCCGGACCGCCGCCACGCCGAAGCCTTCGCCGCGTCGCTCCGGCGCGGCGAAGACGCTGGCGAGCCAGGGGCCGCGCGAGTCGCCGTCGATGTCATGCGCGAGGAGCGCCGCGGTGGCGACCGCCTCGCCTTGGGCATCGAGCACGACGATGGTGCTGGGCACGCTGTCGGGCGTGAGGTGGCGTTTCAGCCGATCGGCGCGCTTCTCCTCCGTGTCGCCGGGGGAAAGATGGCCCCACTGCCCGTGGCCCCAGCGGGCGACGATGCCGATGAGATCGGGCCGCTCGCCGAGCGGCACGATGCGCGTCCCGGGCTTGATCTGAACCACGCCTACCACCCTCCCCGCGCCTTGCGGGCGCGGAGACTAGCAAAAAGAAAAAGCCCGCGCCGGGGGGGATGGCGCGGGCTCTCTCGTCAGCACAAGGCGGCGTGGGGGGATTACGCCGCCTTGGCGTCGATCACCTTGGGCTGGGCGGTCGTGGTCTTCGCGATCTCGATCTTCCGGGGCTTCATCGCCTCGGGGATCACACGCTCGAGTTCGACCGTCAGCAGGCCGTTGTCGAGGCTCGCGCCCACCACTTTCATATAGTCGGCGAGCTGGAAGCGGCGCTCGAAGGCACGGCGCGCGATCCCGCGATGCAGGAAGCGGCCTTCCTCGGCCGACTTGGGCTGCTCGCTGCCCTTGCCGGACACGACCAGCGTGGTGTCGTGCTGGACGATGTTGAGTTCGTCATGCCCGAAGCCGGCGACCGCGAGGGTCACGGCGTACCGGTCGTCGCCCTGCTTCTCGATGTTGTAGGGCGGATAGCCCTGGCTGCCGTCTTCCAGGCGGCTGGCGGCATCGAACAGCCAGTCGAATCGGTCGAAGCCGATGCTGGAGCGCAGCAGGGGAGAGAGATCGTAGGTCCGCATGATTGTCCATCCTCCGGTTAGAGCGATCAACCTTCGATGGGTCCCGCCGCATCGGGCCGGGACCACCGGTTCGTCCCCCGCAGACCCGCCTGGCGGCGCCCCGGGGACAGACACTCATTTGGTGAGGCGGCGCGCGCGTTCAAGGGGGAGGGAGGCGGTGTCCAGAAATCGGACAGGTTTCGGGCTCGCGCGTTAACCCTTTATTCAATTGCGTTGACGGGCCAAAGGGTTGTCTGTTTGGCGCAAGCGTTGCTTGGAGTCGACCGCCAGTCCGGAACACGCTGTTCCGGATGGGTTTTCGGTTAACGCAGTCGAGGTCAGGGAGTACGGCGATGAGCGAGCAGGTGCAGGTTCTGGCCGGTGGGCCCGCGGCCTTCCTCGAGGGGGCCTATCGCGAGGCTCTCGACCTCGTCTGGAAGGCAAAGCTCTATATCGGCGAGGTCGGTCCGCATGATGCCGCCGAACTGCCGGTGGCCGACCGCCTCGCCTTCTCGCTGGAAACGGTGCGCCTCACCGCCCGGCTGACGCATGCCATGTCCTGGCTGTTCTATCAGCGCGCGCTGGACGCGGGCGAAATCTCACGGGAGACGGCGGCGCAGGATGCGCCGGAACTGGGCGCCGTGTCCGTGTGCCTCGCCGAACCCAGCATCCCGCTGGAGCGGCTGCCGAGCATGCTGGTGGGATTGCTGGAAAAGAGCGAGCGGATCTATACCCGCCTCGCCCGCCTCGACGCGCAGGCCCGCCGCCCGCGCGTCACCCTGCCGGTGGCTATTTCTTCGTTGGCAGGCTGATTCCCGCGAAGCGCTTATTGAACTTCGCGACCTGACCGCCGGCCTCGTTCAGACGGGCGGGGCCGCCGGTCCAGGCCGGATGCGAGGTCGGGTCGATCTCGAGCATCATGGTCTCGCCCGGCTTGCCCCAGGTCGAACGGGTCGTGTACTTGGTCCCGTCCGTCATCTGGACGGTGATTTCATGATAATCGGGGTGGATGTCGGCCTTCATGGCAAGCGCCTTCGCGAAAAATGAGCGGGCTGTATAGCGGCGCGCGGGCGCATAGGCAAGGCGACGCGCGGTTGGCCGGGGGACGGGCGGCTGTTATACCCCGGGGCTGACCGGAAAAAAGCGTGACATGACAGACGAGAGCGATTTCGAGCGCCTGGCCGCGGCCCTGCTGTCCCGCTGGGCCGATGCGATCGAGGAGGCGGAGGGCGATGGCGTCTCGGTCGAGGCGGTGCCCGGCATGCTGACGCTGGAGATCGACGGCGCCGGCACCTGGATCGTCAGCAAGCATGCGCCGACCCGGCAGATCTGGCTGTCCTCGCCGATCTCCGGTGCCAGCCATTTCGCCCTCGCCGGCGGGCGCTGGACCTCCACCCGCGGCGACGGCGCCGACCTCGCGAACCGGCTGGTGGCCGAATTGAAAGAGGCCGCCGGCCTCGACCTCATCCTGGACTGAGCATTCGATGGCAGAGAGCGAACAGCCCGCCCCCGGTCGGCGGTCGATGCAGGGCCTGAAGCGCCTGGGCGGCTTCGTGCGGCCCTATCGCCTCGCCGTGGCCGGCGCGCTGGTGGCGCTGGTGGTCGCGGCGGCCGCGGTGCTGGCGGTGGGCCAGGCGGTGCGCCGCGTGGTCGATCACGGCTTCATGCAGGAAGGCGAGGCCTTCATCGACCTCTATTTCCTGGCGCTGTTCGGCGTGGTGACCGTGCTCGCCATCGCCACCTTCGCGCGTTTCTACCTGGTCACCTGGCTCGGCGAGCGCGTGGTGGCCGATGTCAGGAAGGCGGTCTACGGCCATATCCTGTCGCTCACCCCTTCCTTCTTCGAGACGACGCGGACCGGCGAAGTGCTGTCCCGGCTGACCGCCGATACAACGCTCATCCAGACGGTGGTGGGTTCCTCGGTGTCGGTGGCGCTGCGCAACCTGCTGCTCTTTCTCGGCGGCAGCGTGATGATGGCGGTGACCAGCCCCAAGCTCACCCTGCTGGTTTTCCTGGTGGTGCCGCTGGTGGTGGCGCCGATCGTGCTCCTCGGGCGGAAGCTGCGCCGTCTCGCCCGTGCCGCCCAGGACAAGGTGGCGGACCTGTCGGCGAAAGCCGGCGAGACGCTGAACTCGGTTGAAACCGTGCAGGCCTTCGCCGCCGAGGCGCGCGAGCGGTCGGCCTTCGCCGCGAGCGCCGACGGCGCCTTCGCCGCCGCCGTCGCCCGGGTCAGGACCCGCGCCTGGATGACGGCCGCCGTGATGCTGCTGGTCTTCGGCGCGGTCGACGCCGTGCTTTGGGTCGGCAGCAAGGACGTGCTGGCGGGGGAGATGAGCGCCGGCGAGCTGACCGCTTTCATCTTCTATGCCGTGGTGGTGGCCGGTGGTGTCGGTGCGCTGTCCGAGGTCTGGGGCGAGGTACAGCAGGCCGCCGGCGCGGCGAGCCGCCTGGTCGAGCTGCTGGATACCCGCCCCGAGATCGAGGCGCCGGTCGATCCGCTGCCATTGCCCCAGCCGGCAACGGGTGCCTTGCGGTTCGAGCACGTCTCTTTCCGTTACCCCACGCGCCGGGAAACGGTGGCGCTGGACGATTTCACCCTCGACGTGGCCGCCGGCGAGACCGTGGCCCTGGTCGGCCCCTCGGGCGCCGGCAAGTCGACGGTGTTTCAGCTGCTGCTTCGCTTCCGCGCGCCGGAGTCGGGCCGGGTCCTGGTCGATGGGGTCGACACCGCCCGCGTCGACCCGGTGCAGCTGCGTGAGCGGATCGGCGTGGTGGCCCAGGAGCCGGTGATCTTCGCCGGCAATGTGCTGGAAAACATCCGCTACGGCCGCCCGGAGGCGAGCGAGGCCGAGGTACGTGCGGCGGCCGATGCGGCCGCGGCGCTGGACTTCATCGAGCGCCTGCCGGACGGCTTCCTGACCCAGCTCGGCGAGAAGGGCACGCGGCTGTCGGGCGGGCAGCGCCAGCGCATCGCGATCGCTCGCGCCATCCTGAAGAACCCGCCGGTGCTGCTGCTCGACGAGGCGACCAGCGCGCTCGACGCCGAGAACGAGCGGGCGGTGCAACTGGCCTTCGAGCGGGTGCTGAAGGGGCGCACCACGCTGGTGATCGCGCATCGTCTCGCCACCGTGCTGCAGGCGGATCGCATCGTCGTCATGGACGAGGGACGGATCGTCGCCCAGGGCAGCCATGCCGAGCTGATCACGCAAGGCGGGCTCTATGCCCGCCTGGCGCAGCTGCAGTTCGACACCAGCCGCGCCGCGGCGGCGGAATAGGATGCGCCGGAACCACGGCCGCGCGGTTCGCGTTTCCCGCTTCAGTCGATCGAAGACGGGAGAAACTCCATGGGCCGCGCGCTCGTCCTGTTCCTGCTCGGGGTGCCGATTCCGGTGCTGCTGCTGATGTGGGTGTTCGGCTGGCTCGGCTGACGCAGCCGGCCATCAGACGAAAGGGCCGCCGGCATCACCGGCGGCCCTTTTGCGATCGGAAGGCGGTGCCGAGGGTCGCCTAGTGGCGCGCCTTGGCGAGACCATGCTTCTCGGCCTCGGTGAGGGTCTTGCCTTCTTTCCCCTCCACCGCCTTTTTGGCCGCGCCGGCGGCATCCTTCACCTGATCCTTGTCCTTGGCGAATGACTGCGAATCGGCGTTGTAGCGGCGTGCCGCCTCGCGGTTGCCTTCACCCTGGTTCGCATCGCCTGAGCCCGGCTTCTGCTGATTCGCCATGACAATCCTCCTTGATTGGGACGGGTGGAACCCGCCGCGCCGGTCTTGAGGAGCGGTCTCGCGTTCGGACCACGTTGGGGGGAACGGGCCGGAGACGAGGCGGCGTGGCGGGTCCCGCATCAACAACGAAAGAAGACGGTGCTGGTTCCCGGCTCGCCGCGGGATGCCCGCAACCATCCTCGCGTGGCTTGCGTTGACGGCGAGGATGAACCGGCAGGAGTTCGACCCATGACGATGCGCGCCCTGATGAACGCCTCCGCGCTGTGCACGATCCTCGTGGCCCTCGGCGGCCCGGCTTTGGCGCAGGTGACGCCGCCCGCGCAGGCCGTCCCGGGCAGCGAAGTGGCGACGCCTGCCTTCCGGCCGATCCTCGCGCAAAGGCTCATCGGGACGACGGTGCGGGATTCGGCGGAGCAGAAACTCGGCAGCGTGCACGATCTCGTGATCGGTCCCTCCCGGCGGGTGGAGCAGTTCGTCCTGAGCGTGGGCGGCCTCCTCGGCGTTGGCGACAAGCTCGTCATGTTGCCGGTGGCGTCCTTCTCCAACGGGCCCGACGGACTGATGTTGCGGGGCACGACGAAGGAAGCGCTGAAGCTCTTGCCCGATTTCGACCGGGTCGCCTTCACCGCGGTCGAAGGTGGAAGGGGGGATGCTTCCTCCCATCTCGCCAGCGCCGTCATCGGCGCCGATGTGCGCGACGCGACGGGCCGCGATGTCGCTGCGGTGGACGATCTGGTGATCGGGCCCGATCGCAGGATCGAGCAGATCGTGCTGAGTGTAGGCGGCCTCCTCGGCCTCGGCGACAAGCTGGTGGCCCTGCCCGCCTCGGAGTTCCGTGACGATCGCGACGGTCTCGCCCTCTCGGCCGCGACGCGGGAATCGCTGGAAGCAGCCCCCGCTTTCGACAAGGCGGTCTTCGCGGCGGTGGCGCCCGCCTCGCCACGGGTCGGGGTGGCGCCCAAAGACGACAAGGAACGGCAGCGCGCGGACTATCAGGCGGAAATGGATGGATGGTCCCGCCGCGTATCGGACTATCGCGACCGGGCGGTCGAGGGCGCGGAAGCCACGGGCGCGGAAATCCGCGATGGACTGGATCGCGCCTGGGAGAAGGTCCAGGCGGAATGGGAAAGCTTCAAGAACGCCACGGCCGAAACCTACGAGGCGGCGAAGGCGCGTCTGGATCGGGCGATGCAGGAACTGGATCGCAGCTGGCAGGAAACCACCGGCTGATCGCGAAAAGGAAGAGGGCCGATCCGTTGCCGGACGGCCCTCTTCCCGCGACAGGTCACAGTCATGGCGAGCCCCGAAGGGTCACCCCTCCATCGCGGCGCAGCCCGCTCCGGAGATGCATAGACTTGTCCGGAAAACTTAAGAAAAACTTTAGCGGTGTCGGCCACCCCCTCAGGTCATGGGCGGCATCACGTGCTTGCGGTAGGCGGGCCGGGTGGTCAGCCGGTCGTACCAGGCCCGCAGATGCGGCAGGTCGGGCCGATCGATGGCGAGGTTGAACCAGCGATAGGCCATGCAGCCGACCGGGATATCGCCCACGGTCAGGGCGGGGCCGGCGACGAAATCCCGCCCTTTCAGATGCGCATCGAGGATGGCCCAGGCGCCGGCCACCTGAACCCTGGCAGCCTCGATCGCCACCGGGTCCCGCCTTTCCGGCGGCGTGCGAATCAGGCCCCAGAAGATCGGCGTCATCCCGCCCAGGCTGGTGAGTTGCCAGTCCATCCAGCGTTCCGCCTCGGCTCGGGCTTTCGGGTCGGTCGGAACGAGGGGAGAATTCCGGCTGGCGGCGAGGTAGCGGGCAATCGAATTGGACTCCCAGAGGACGACCCCATCGTCCTCGATGGTAGGCACGAGGCCGTTTGGATTGAGGGCGAGATAGGCCGGCTCCCTGTTGCCGCCGAAGGGGCCGCCGATATCGACGCGGGTATAGGGAATGCCGATCTCGTCGGCCACCCACAGCACCTTCTGCACGTTGATCGAATTGGCCCGGCCCCAGATCTTCAACATGGCGTTTCCCCAACCCTCAATGTGCCTCGCCCCAGTTGGCGCCGAAGCCGGTTTCCACCACCAGCGGGACCGAGAGGGTGGCCGAGGCTTCCATCTCCCGTTTCACCACCGCCGCGGTCGCCTCGCGCTCGTCCTCGGGCAGTTCGAAGACGAGTTCGTCGTGTACCTGCAGCAGCATCCTGGCATTGAGGCCGGCCTTCCTCAGCGCCGGTGGCACTCGGATCATGGCCCGCTTGATCACGTCGGCGGCGGTGCCCTGGATCGGCGCGTTGATCGAGGCGCGTTCCATGAAGGCGCGGCGCGCGGGGTTCTTGTCGTTGATGGCGGGGAAATGGCAGCGGCGCCCCCGCACCGTTTCGACGAAGCCCTTCTCGCGCGCCTGCCTCTTGGTGGCATCCATATAGGCGCGGATGCCGGGATAGCGCTCGAAATACGCATTGATATAGCTGCCGGCCTCGCGCTGCCCGATGCCGAGCTGGCGCGCCAGGCCGAATGAGGACATGCCGTAGATGATGCCGAAGTTGATCGCTTTCGCCGATCGGCGGACCATCGGGTCCATCCCTTCGATCGGCACGCCGAAGACTTCGGACGCCGTCTTCGCATGGATGTCGACGCCGTCGCGGAAGGCGTCCTTCAGCTGATCGATGCCGGCGATATGCGCCAGGATGCGCAGCTCGATCTGCGAATAGTCGGCGCTCATCAGCACATGGCCCGCCTCGGCCACGAAGGCGCGGCGGATGCGCCGGCCCTCCTCCGTCCGCACCGGGATGTTCTGCAGGTTCGGATCGGACGACGACAGCCGCCCCGTCGAGGTGGCGGCCAGGGCATAGGAGGTGTGGACGCGACCGGTACGCGGGTTGATCTCGTTCTGCAGCGAGTCGGTATAGGTGCTCTTCAGCTTCTGCACCTGCCGCCAGTCCATCACCTTCTGGGGCAGCGCATGGCCTTCGCCGGCAAGCTGTTCCAGCACATCGGCGTCGGTGCCCCAGGCGCCGGTCTTCATGCGCTTGCCGCCGGGCAGGCTCATCTTGTCGAACAGGATCTCGCCCAGCTGCTTGGGCGAGCCGATGTTGAAGACCTCGCCGGCCAACTGGTGGATCTCGATCTCGAGCTCGCCCATCTTGCGGGCGAAATCGGCCGACAGGCGGCGAAGCTCGGCCACGTCGACCTTGATCCCGGCGCATTCCATGGCGGTGACCACCGGCACCAGCCGGCGTTCCAGCTGCTCGTAGACGGCGAGCAGGCCGCGAGCGCGCAGCTTCGGCTTCAGCTGCTCGTGCAGGCGAAGGGTGATGTCGGCGTCTTCGGCCGCATAGCGCAGGGCGTCGGTCAGGTTCACCTGGTCGAAGGTGATGCGGGTCTTGCCCTTGCCGGTGACCTCGTCGTAGGAAACCGGCTTGTGGCCGAGATGCAGCTCCGACAACTCGTCCATGCCGTGCCCGTGCAGCCCGTTCTCGGCCACGAAGGAAATCAGCATGGTGTCGTCGATCGGCGTTACCTGCACCCCATAGCGCGGCTGGGCCAATACCAGGGCGTCGAACTTGATGTTCTGTCCGATCTTGAGGATGGAAGGATCCTCCAGCATCGGCTTCAGGATGGCGATGGCACGGTCCATCGGGATCTGCTTCGGGCGGCCCTCCGCCGGACCGGTACCGCCGAGGTCCAGGGTCGTCTGCGCGGCCGGACCGGTATGCCCTAGCGGGATGTAGCAGGCTTCGCCCGCGGCGACGGAAAGCGAGACGCCGACCAGATCGGCCTGCATCGCATCGAGCGAATTGGTCTCGGTATCGAAGGCGACGCGGCCCGCGGCCGCGGCGCGCGCCACCCAGAGGGCGAGGTCGGCCTCCTCCTGCACCAGACGATAGTCGTGTGCGGCGGGGGCGGGCGGGATGGCGTCCGGCGCGGTGGTTGCGGCCGTCAGCGCGGAGACGACCTTGGCACCATCGAATTTCGAGCGGAGCCGCGCCACCAGCCGGCCGAATTCCATCGCCTCGAGGAAGGTGATCAGCTTCTCCAGATCGACCGAGCGGACCAGGAAATCGTCGAGGCCCATCGGCACCGGCACGGCGGGGTCGAGTGTGACCAGCCGGTGCGAGATCAGCGCCAGTTCGCGATTGGCCAGCAGCGCCTCGCGGCGCTTCGGCTGCTTGATCTCGCCGGCGCGGTCGAGCAGCGTCTTGAGGTCGCCGTATTCGCCGAGGAGCTGTGCCGCCGTCTTGACGCCGATGCCGGGCACGCCCGGGACGTTGTCGGTCGAATCTCCGGCCAGCGCCTGCACCTCTGCCACCTTGTTCGGGGCGACGCCGAATTTCTCCATCACCTCCGCATCGCCGATCGGCTTCAGCTTGATGGGATCGAACATGGCCACGCCGGGGCGGACGAGCTGCATCATGTCCTTGTCGGCGGAGACGATCTCGACCTCTATTCCAGCCTCTTCGCCCAGGCGCGCATAGGTGGCGATGACGTCGTCGGCCTCGTAGCCGGCCAGTTCGACGCGTGGCACGCTGAAGGCATCCACCGCCTGGCGGATCAGCGCGAATTGGGGGATCAGGTCTTCCGGCGGTTCCGGACGGTTCGCCTTGTACTGGGGATAGATCGCGTTCCGGAATGTTTCGCGCCCGGCATCGAAGACCACCGCCATATGGGTGATGCGATGATCGGCGGCGGCATCCTCGATCAGCTTCTCCAGCATGTTGCAGAAGCCGTAGACGGCGCCCACGGGGGTGCCGTCCTTCCGCGTCAGCGGAGGAAGCGCGTGATAGGCCCGGAAGATGTAGCCCGAACCGTCGACGAGGGCGATGCGGCCCGGTTTCACGTCGCTCAAACGATCCTCAATGCGCGTGATGCGCGGCGCCGGCCTTCAGGCGGAAGCGCCGGCCGCAATAGGGACAATCCACCTCGTCGCGCGTGCCCATGTTGAGATAGACCCGGGGATGGCCGCTCGGACCGGGCGGGCCGTCGCAGGCCGTCACCTTGTCCTCGACCTCGATTGTCTCCGGTGGCTCCCGCATGATGCTCCTCTAAGGCTCCGCCCCGCACTGGCGGCGGATGATAGCCCCGTCCGCCGGCCGGGCAAGCGAAGTCGCCGAGCGGCGTCAGTTCAGGGGTGGCGCGCCGGCGGCGCCGTGGCACTTCTTGTATTTCTGTCCCGAACCGCAGGGGCAGGGGTCGTTGCGGCCGATCTTGGTGACGCGCACGGGCACACGGTTGCGCGGCCCGTCACGGAAGTATCCGGCGAAGAGCGGCGGGTAGTCCGACAGCGCCTCCAGGATCGCCTCGCGCTCCTTGGCCGAGAGCTTTTCCGCCTGCGGATCGTAATGCGAGGCCGAAAGTGCGGCGATATCGGCGAAGGCGGCACCTGCCTCCGGATCGTCGATCACCGCTTCCCAGTCATCCGAGCGGAGCGTGGTGCCGAGACCGAAGCCTTCCGACCAGCGCACGCCCTCGTCGGCCGGGCGGTCGCCCGGCACCAGGACCGGCTCGTGCCCCTGGTCGGCGGCGAGGCGGGCGCGAATGCCGCGCATGTGCCGGTCGAGGAGGGAGTCGAGATAGGCGCGTTGCTCGGGCGAATCGATGCCGGGTTCTTCGCCGTGTTCGCCCCAGAGGAGGGGGAGGTATTCCGAGGACGGAATGGCTTCCGGGCTGGCTGCGATCGCGGCGAAGAAGCCGTCCAGCATCTCGATATCCATGGTCTGCGGCGGCTGGCGGTCGCTTTCCAGGAATCCCGCCAGCCAGTCGATCTCGCGGTCGGACAGGCGGATACCGGCTGCGGCATCCGCCGGATCGGTCACTTCCGCCGGTGGGGGCTCGATCCAGGACAGCGTCGCCACGGCGTCGGTGATCGGCACGATGCGGGCCTGTTCGAAATCGGACGGGTCGGTGGGGGTTCCGGCCGCATCCTTCAGCCGGTACAGGCGGTCGGCCCGTTCCTCTTCCGGCATCGGCATGTCTTCGCCCCGCTCGTCGTCCCAGGCGGCACGCAGGCGGTCCTCGAAACCGGTCAGGCCGAGCAGGCAGACGGCATCCTGCCAGCCCATCCAGGCGAGGTCGTGGGAGGGCGCCAGCCGTTCGTCGTCGAAACGGGCGAGGAAGGTGACGAAGTCCTGGCGGGGGAGGCGGCCTTCCCAGACGAGGCGCGCCATCGCCTTGAATACCACCCAGCGGACGAATTCCGAGCGGCCGGGATCAGCGAGAAGGGCGTAGAGCGGCTCCGAACTGCCGTCGTAGAGGCTGACCAGCAGTGCCGCGCCGTCGGTGCCGAGGGCATCGCCGAAGAGCGCGTCCAACTCGTGATCGGGCCGGGCGAGGAGGGAGAGGAGGGCCGGGAAGGCCTCCGTCCGCCGGGCCGCAGCCAGCGCATAGAGGCCGTAGAAGAGAAGGCCCTGTTCCTCCGGCAGCAGCCAGACGCCTTTGGCGGCCTTTCTGGCGATGCCGATCACGTCAGGCGCAAGAGCGGCGGCCTCGGCCTGTGCCGCGCGCAGGGCTTCGATGGGAACGCCGGTCGCCGTGGCCAGCGCATGGCGGATGTCTTCCAAGGTCATCTATGTCTTTCCGCGGTCGCCGCGCGCCTGCTGATACAGGCCGGTTGCTTTGGGGTCCACCTCGCGGGCGAGGGGCCCTGAGACGGTTAAATGCGGCCTGCCGTCTATGCCATCGATATCCGATAGCCGAGGCGCGGGAAGTGCACATGCACGGTGCCCGCCCGCTCGTCGGTGCGGCGAACGATGAGGCGCGTCGCCGTCGCCGCCACCAGGCTGCCTTCGACCGGCGGCGAGGTGCGTTCCTCGGGTTCGATCTTCACCGCCTGCCCGGGGCTGAAGGCGGCATCGGTGGAAGCGGGGGCTTCGGCCGGCTTGCTGGCATGGGCGGCGGCGATGGCGGCGGTGGCATCCACCTCGTGCCGGGTGGCATGGCCGATGGCGGCGATGCGGCCCATCCAGTCCCGGATGCGGTTGTCCCTGATCAGTCCGGGTGACAGCTTCGCCGGCAGCACGTCGAGGAACCACAGGCAGTGGTAGACGGCGAAATCGCCGAGGCCCGGCGCGCCGCCCAGGAGGTAGGGCCGCCCGTCGGCCAGCATGCTTCCCACCCAGTCGATCTGCGGCGGCAGCTGTGCCGCGGCCTCGGCGCCGGCGGCCCGGACCCGATCGGGGCTGGGTGCCGGCATGCCGCGCATGGCGGCCCGGTCGGCATGGAATTCCGGCATCATATGAGCGTCGTTCCGGCCGATAACGGCGCGGGCGGCGGGCCAGAACAGCATCGTTTCGGCCCAGCTCTCGACCGCACGGTTGAAGCCCTCGCCGCCGGCGGCGAAGAGGCTGGGAGCGGGGACGCGTTCCTCCAGCACGCTCGCGATCAGGCGGGTGTCGCAATAGATGTCGGCGCCGATCTGGAGCGAGGGCGTGCGGCGATAGCCACCGGTGAGCGCCGTGTAGTCGGGCTTCGGCATGATCGAGGGGATGATGACCGAAGCCCAGGTGATCCCCTTCAGACCGAACATCAGCCGCACCTTCTCCGAGAAGGGCGAGATGTCATAGTGGTGCAGGATCGGCTCGCTCATTGCATCGTCCTCCCGGGGGCACGTTGGGCCCGATCATAGCGGAGCGGGTGGGGAGAGAGCATGACATCTGGCCTGGCGGCACTCGAAGACAGGGTGGCGAAAGACCTCGCGCTCGTCGCCTATCCGGAACGCGACTGGGTGCCGCCGCGCATCGGCCCCGACGGCGCGGGTCTCCTCGACGTGCTGATCGTGGGGGCGGGCCAGGGCGGCCTCGTCACCGCCTTTCGCCTGCTGCGCGAGCGGGTCGGCAATATCCTGCTGATCGACGCCCGGCCCGAGGGCGAGGAAGGCGTGTGGGGCGACTATGCCCGTATGGTGACCCTGCGGTCGTGGAAGACGGTGACCGGGCCCGACCTCGACATCCCCTCGCTCACCTTCCAGGCCTGGTTCGAGGCGCAGTGGGGCGAGGCGGCCTTCGCGGCGCTCGGCAAGATCCCGAAGGAGATGTGGGCGGCCTATCTCCTCTGGTATCGCCGCCTGCTGAAGCTTCCGGTGCGGAACGGCGCACGGCTGGAACGGATCGAGGGTGCCTCGGATCACCTGGTCGCCCATCTGGCCGGCGGCGAGCTGTTGCGGGCACGCAAGCTCGTTCTCGCGACCGGCATCGACGGCACCGGTCGCTGGTGGATGCCGCCAGCGGTCGAGCGTCTGCCGGCGCATCTGCGTGCGCATACGGCCGATCGGATCGATTTCGCGGCGCTCAGGGGCAAGCGGGTCGGCGTCCTCGGTGCCGCGGCATCCGCCTTCGACAACGCCTCGACGGCGCTCGAGGCCGGGGCGGCATCGGTCGATCTGTTCTCGCGCCGGACCGAACTGCAGCGCGTGCAGCCCTTCAAACAGATGTCCTATGCCGGCTTCTTCCGCCATCTCGCCGATCTCGACGACGCCTGGCGCTGGCGCGTCATGCGCCATCTCCTCAACCTGCGCGAGGCCTTCCCGAAGGAGACCTGGGAACGGGCGACGAAGCACCGCAACTTCCGCCTGCATCTGGGCGCGCCCTGGCTCGACGTCGGGACCGAGGCCGGCGGCGTCAGGGTGAGCACGCCCCAGGGCGGGCACCGCTTCGACTATGTCATCGCCGGCACCGGCCTCGACATCGACCTCGTCTCCAAGCCGGCGCTGCGCGACCTCGCGCCGCTCGTGGCGCTGTGGGCCGACCGCTACACCCCGCCGGAAGGCGAGGCGGACGAACGGCTGTCGCGCTATCCCTATCTCGGACCCGCGCTGGACCTGACGGAGAAGAGGCCCGGCGCCGCGCCATATCTCTCGCGCATCCATCTCTTCACCTATGCGGCGACGATGAGCGCCGGCCCCAGCGGCGCCTCGATCAATGCCATGAAGTTCGCCGCCCCGCGCCTCGTCGCCGGCATCACCCGCGACCTGTTCCGCGAGGACATCGCCATCCACCACCGCAACCTCCTCGCCTACGCGACGCCGGAATTCGATTTCGACGAGCGCGATTGAGCCTGCCGCGCGGTATCCCTAGGATCGCCGCTCGCTCACGGAGGGGATATGGCGAAGAAGGGCAAGACGCCGCTCGGGTTCATCGGCCTTGGTCAGATGGGTCTGCCGATGACGCTCAACCTGCTGAGGGGCGGTCATCCGGTCACGGTGTGGAACAGGTCGCGGGACAAGATCCTGCCGGCGCTGGAGGCCGGCGCGCGCGAGGCGGCGACGCCCGCCGCGGTCGCCCGCGCGGCCGATGTCGTGCATCTGTGTGTCTTCGACACCGCCTCGGTCGAGGAGGTGGTGTTCGGCTCCGACGGCGTGGCCGAGGGCGCGTCTGCCGGCAAGGTGCTGGTCGACCATTCCACCGCCGATCCGCATGCCAGCCGCGACATGGCCGACCGCCTGCGCGCCGCGACCGGGATGGCCTGGGTGGATGCGCCGGTGACCGGCGGCGTGCCCGGCGCCAAGGCCGGCAGCCTCGCCATCTTCGCCGGCGGGGCGGAGACCGATGTCGAGAAAGTCCGCCCGGTGATGAAGTGGATCGCCCGGCGCTTCGTCAGGATGGGCGATGTCGGCGCCGGCCAGACCACCAAGATGTGCAACCAGATCGTGGTCGGCAACAGCATCCTGGTTCTGGCCGAGATGTTCGCGCTGGCACGCGACAACGGCGTCGACCCGGCGGCTCTCCCCGACGTGCTGGAAGGCGGATTCGCCGATTCCGTGATGCTGCAGCTGCATGGCCGGCGCATGGCCAAGGGTGACTTCGCCGGCCAGGGGGCGGGTAAGACCATCCTGAAGGATCTCGACCTGATCGCCTCGGTGGCCAAGGGCAGCGGCACGCCCTTGCCGATGAGCGGTCTCGCCGCCGAACTCTGGCGGCTCTATCGCCTGCGCGGCAACCAGAACCAGGACGGGATCGCGATCGCCGGCATGTACGAGAAGGGCAACCGCAAATCCGCGGTGAAACCCCGTCCGCCAGTGCGGGTACCGATCCGGCCGGTGCCCAAGCGCCCGGCCCCCCGCAAAAAGCCCGGTTAGGAGTTCAAATGGCCATGACCCCGTCCAACACCCCGGCAAACGGGGAAGCGAAGAAGAACGGCAACGGGGAGGAAACCACACAGCAGGAATGCAAGCCGATCAAGCTGGCGCTGCAGGGCGGCGGCTCGCACGGCGCCTTCACCTGGGGCGTGCTCGACCGGCTGCTCGAAGAGGAGCATGTCGAGATCGAGGCGATCTCGGGCACCAGCGCGGGCGCGATGAACGCCGCCGTGCTCGCCTCGGGCTACGCCGCCGACGGGCGCGCCGGGGCGCGCCGGGCGCTCGATGATTTCTGGGGCCTGATCGGCCACGAAGGCCGCTTGAGCCCGATCCAGCGCAGCCCCCTCGACAAGCTCGTCGGCAGCTGGCGGGTCGACAACACGCCGGGCTTCTGGTTCATGGACATGATCGGCCGTGTCTTCTCGCCCACCCAGCTCAACCCGGGCAAGCTCAATCCCCTGAAGGACGTGCTGGAGAAGGCGATCGACTTCGACGCCATTCGTTATGCCAGCCGGATCGACCTCTACATCTGCGCGACCAGCGTGCGCACCGGCCGCGTCAAGGTCTTCGACAATCGCGACATCTGTATCGAGGCGCTGCTCGCCTCGGCCTGCCTTCCTTCCATGTTCGAGGCGGTCGAGGTGAAGGGCGAGCGCTACTACGACGGCGGCTTCACCGGCAACCCGGCGCTGTACCCGCTTGTCTACGCGCCGGGCAGCCGCGACCTCGTCATCGTGCAGATCAACCCGGTCTTCCGCGACGACCTCCCGGTAAGCGCCCGCGAGATCCAGGACCGGGTGAACGAGATCACCTTCAACTCGTCCCTGATCGCGGAGGTGCGCGCCATCAACTTCGTCAACCGGCTGATCGCGGCGGGCAAGCTCGACCCGACGGAGTATCGGCGCACCTACCTGCACCTGATCGACAGCACGCCTATGCTGAGCGAGCTGCATGCCTCCAGCAAGCTGAACGCCGAGACCGACTTCCTCACCTTCCTGAAGGGATTGGGTCGCGCCACGGCCGACCAATGGGTGAAGGACCACTGGGACAAGCTCGGCCATTCCACCTCGGTCGATGTCCGCGAGGTCTATCTCTAGGCCCGGCTCCAGATCGTCCCGTCGGAGCGATCCTCGAGCGCGATGCCGCGGCGGGCGAGATCCTCGCGGATGCGGTCGGCGGTGGCGAAGTCGCGCGCAGCCCGTGCCGCCGCGCGTTGGCCGATCAGGCGGTCGATTTCGGTCGGATTGTCGGTGCCGCCCTGGAACCACGCTTCCGGATCGAGGCGAAGGACGCCGAGGAGACGTCCCGCCGCCCGCAGATCCGCGGCGCGTGCGGCGCGTTCGCTGCCGGATGCCGTGTTCACCCGGCCGATCAACCCATGCAGCCGGGCAATGGCGAGCGGTGTGTTGAGATCATCCTGCAGTGCCGCCAGCACCACGCCGCCATCGCCCGCATCATCCCCCGGCACCCCGCGCAATGCGCCATAGGCGCGGTCCAGCGTCTGCGCCGCTTCGTGCAGGCGCGGCTCGGTGAAGTCCAAGTCCTGGCGGTAATGCGCCGACAGCAGCATCAGCCGGATCGCCTCCGACCGTCCCGGATGCGCCGCCAGCAGTTCGCGCACGGTGATGAAGTTGCCGGCGCTCTTCGACATCTTCAGTCCGTCCACCGTCAGCATGCCGTTGTGCAGCCAGTAGCGCGCCATGTGCTCGGTTCCGTGCGCGCAGGTGCTCTGGGCGATCTCGTTCTCGTGGTGGGGGAAGATCAGGTCGCTGCCGCCGCCATGGATGTCGAACTCCGGTCCCAGATGCGTCGCCGCCATGGCCGAGCATTCGATATGCCAGCCCGGCCGCCCGCGGCCCCAGGGACTGTCCCAGCCGGGCTGTTCCGGTGTCGAGGGTTTCCACAGCACGAAGTCGGCCCCGTCGCGCTTGTAGGGCGCGACCTCGACCCGTGCTCCTTCGCGCAGGCCCGCCAGCGTCTGCCCGGAAAGCCGCCCGGCGCGCGGGTTCGAGCGCACGTCGAACAGCACATGTCCCTGGGTGGCGTAGGCATGACCCTTCGCCAGCAGGATGCCGATCAGCTCCAGGATCTGCGGGATGTGCCGCGTCGCCCGCGGCGCCACGGTGGGCGGGCGGACGCCGAGCGCGGCCAGGTCCTCGTCCTGGAAGCGTATCGCCGCCTCGGTCACCTGCTCGATGCTCTGCCCGGTCGCCTTCGCCCGGTCCATGATCTTGTCTTCGATATCGGTGATGTTACGAACGAAGGTGACCTTCGGCCACCTAGCCTCCAGCACCGTCCGCAGCAGGTCGAAGACCACGGCCGAGCGCGCATTGCCCAGATGCGCGGTGTCGTAGACGGTGGCGCCGCAGACATAGATCCGCACCTGCGCCGGATCGATGGGGGCGAAGGCCTCGGCCGCGCGTGTCAGCGTGTTGTGGAGGTGGAGTGCCATCTCGATATTCCCTGGCTCCGCAAGGGGAGCATCGTCGTCTGGTCGTGCGTGAAGGCCCGCGGGTGCGGGGAGGGCTTCAGCAACAACAGCAGAGGACGAGGGAGGACCGGTTCATGACCGGGCGCTTATAGCGGCGGCTTCGCGGGGTCGCAAGCCGGTGGCCCCAGTTACGTCTTCTTCTCAATTGACGCGGCAAGCGCGCCACCGGGATTTGTTGTCGCGCGTCGCACATGATCAGGTCGTCCTTCCGCGACCGCGCGATCGAGAATAATGTCCGCGGACTGGATCAACCGGGCTGCTTCCAGTTCTTTCAGGAAATCGGCGGTGGTTACAGCCACCGCGCGTTCCGGTGTCAGAATGGCGATCCGGCGGGTCGCTATGTCGGAGTCCTCGAAGAGGAGTAGCGAAGCCCATTCGGCATCGCCCCCTGCATGGCGGCGCAGGACTTCCACGGCGGCCTGTTCTCCGCGACCACGCGTTTTTGCGTCTGGGTTGTGCAGCAGGAGGAGTTGGAACTCAGCGAAGGTTTCGGTCGGCTCGATCCGAACGAGATCGGGACTTGCCGTCATCCAGGCGACAATCGCAGAAGCGCCTACTTTGCCTGGGTAGCGAGTGGCCTCGAAATAGACCATGTCCGGTACGAGCACCCGAATCCCCGGCATCGTCAGGCAATTCAATGCATCGGCTGCGGCAAGCGTGATGAGTGGCGAGGTGTCGGTGACGATCAGGTCGAACCGACGCTGTCCGCTCATGCGGCAGTCCGTCTCCCGATCAGATCGCGAAGAGCGGCAATATCCCTCTCGCGACCGGCCGTCGGTGCCCGCGGCAGAAGCAAGCCGTGCGCCTTGAGGGCGGCTAGGATTACCGAGAAGTCATCCGTCTCGAGCGCATCCAGCAATCGGACACGGTTCACTTTTCCTGCGGCATAGCCTTTCAGCAGATGTTCGATATTCTCGGGTGCCACGGCTGTTTCCCTCGATTTGGCAGGCAGTCGGGATCGTACGGGTTTGCCCTGAGCGATGGTCCGATGATATCGCTCTTTGCTCGAGTGCGTAACGGGAGGATTGAAATGTACGACCAGTTCGTCGGCACCCAGGCCGTGCGGGAACAGCACCGCTTCGACGAGGCCAATCTCGACCGCTGGCTGAAGGCCAATGTCGAGGGCTACACGGGGCCGGTGACGGTCGAGCAGTTCAAGGGCGGGCAGTCGAACCCGACCTTCCGGCTCACCGACGGGGCCGGCAAGCGCTACGTGATGCGCCGGAAGCCGCCGGGCAAGCTGCTGCCGTCCGCCCACGCCGTCGACCGCGAATTCAAGGTCATCTCGGCGCTCTACGACACCGACGTCCCGGTGGCCAAGCCCTACGCGCTCTGCACCGACGAAAGCGTCGCCGGCACGATGTTCTACATCATGGGCTGCGTCGACGGCCGGGTGTTCTGGGACCAGTCGCTGGCGGACCTCAGCAAGGCCGACCGCGGCAAGGTCTATGACGAGATGAACCGCGCCATGGCGGCGCTGCACAACGTCGACTACCAGGCCGTCGGCCTCGCCGATTTCGGCAAGTCGACCGACTATATCCAGCGCCAGATCCACCGCTGGGGAAAGACCTACAAGCAGAGCGAGACCGAGGTCATCCCGGAGATGGATGCCCTGATCGACTGGCTGCCGAAGAACGTGCCGCCGGGTGACGAGACCTCGGTGGTGCATGGCGACTACCGGCTCGACAACATGATCTTCCACCCGACCGAGCCGCGCGTGCTCGCCATCCTCGACTGGGAACTGTCGACGCTCGGCCATCCGCTGGCCGATTTCTCCTACCACCTGATGAGCTGGCGCCTCGGCGGCACCGACTACCGCGGCCTGGTCGGGCTCGATCTGCCGGCGCTGGGGATTCCGACCGAGGCCGAATACGTCGCCGCCTACTGCAAGCGCACGGGGCGGCAGGGCATCGAGAACCTCGATTTCTATGCCGCCTACAACATGTTCAAGCTGGCTGGCATCCTGCAGGGGATCATGGGCCGCTATGTCGACGGCACCGCCGCCAGCCCGCATGCGCTGGAACAGGGCAAGCGCGCCAAGCCCATGGCGATCGCCGCGGCGAAGCAGGTGGAGCAGCTCCTGAAGAAGGGCTGACGGTCATGGAAGCGGCGGCGGAAACCACCCCGGTCCGCGAGGCGCATCGCATCGACGAAGGTGCGCTCGCCGCCTGGATGGAGAAGAACGTCGAGGGCTTCCGAGGCCCGCTCACCTTGCGCCAGTTCGCCGGCGGGCATTCCAACCCCACCTACTGGATCGGCACGCCCGCCCACGCCTACGTGCTCAGGAAGAAGCCGCCGGGCAAGCTGCTTCCTTCCGCGCATCAGATCGAGCGCGAGTACCGCGTCTTCGCCGCGCTGAAGGACAGCGCCGTGCCGGTGCCTGTCGTGCGCGGCCTCTGCGAGGACGAAAGCGTCATCGGCACCGCCTTCTTCGTCATGGATTATGTCACGGGGCGCGTCTTCCGCGATCTCGGCCTGCCCGGCATGCCGGCGGCGGAGCGCGCGGCGATCTATGACCAGATGAACGCGGTGATGGCGGCGCTCCACACCGTCGACTGGCAGGCGGTGGGGCTGTCGGATTTCGGCCGCCCCGGCAACTACTACAGCCGTCAGCTCGACCGCTGGACCAAGCAGTACGTCGCCGCCCGCACCGAGGCGATCCCGGAGATGGACCGGCTGATGGACTGGCTGCCGGTCAATATCCCGTCGAGCGACGACACCACGCTGGTGCATGGCGACTATCGGCTGGAGAACATGATCTTCCATCCGACCGAGGCGCGCGTCCTGGCGGTGATCGACTGGGAACTGTCGACGCTGGGTCACCCGCTGGCCGACCTCGCCTACAACTGCATGCCCTATCACCTGAAGACGCGGGTGGGGACCGGCTTCAACGAGGGCGTTCCGGAGGGCATCCCGAGCCAGGCCGAGTATGTCGCCGCCTATTGCCGGCGCACCGGTCGCGCCGGCATCCCCGACTGGCGCTTCTACCTCGCCTTCTCGCTGTTCCGCTCCGCCGCCATCGGCCAGGGCGTCTACAAGCGCGGGCTGGAGGGCAATGCCTCCAATGCCCGAGCCCTGGAAGTCGGCGCCACCGTGCCGGTGACGGCGAAGAAGGCCTGGGCCGTGGTCGAGGGCGGCTGAAGTCTCCGGACCGAAGACCGGGCTGGCCGGCGCGGGCTCCGGCCCGGTAACATCCTTTCGAGGCGACGGTCGCGTGGAGACGGCCGCGGCGAAGGGAGGACGAAACCCGCGATGGAAGAGATCGCCTGCGACGTGCTGGTCATCGGATCGGGTGCGGGCGGCTTCGCCGCCGCGATCACCGCCGCGCATCACGGCCTGAAGGTCGTCATGACCGAGAAGGAGCCGGTCTTCGGCGGCACCACGGCCCTCTCCGCCGGCGTGGTCTGGATTCCGGGCAATGCCGATGCCGCGCGTCAGGGCTTCGCCGACAGCCGCGAGGACGCGCTCGCCTATATCCGCCACGAGGCCGGTAATCGCTTCGACCAGGCCCGCGCCGAGGCCTTCGTCGACAACGGCCCCCGGATGCTGGCGTTCTTCGAGAAGAACACCCACGTGCGCTATCGCGCCCAGGCGGCCTGGGCCGACTATCACCCCGACGCGCCCGGCGCGGCCGAGGGCTGGCGAGGGCTGATGCCGGAACCTTTCGACGGCCGGGCGCTCGGCCCCGCCTTCGCGCGGCTCCGCCCGCCGCTCGCCTCGATGATGGTGCTGGGCGGCATGATGATCGCGCGGGACGACCTGCCGCAGTTCTTCCGCATGACGCGGTCGCCCGCCGCCGCCTTCTACTGCGGCAAGCTGATCGCGCGCTATGCCGTGGATCGCCTCAGTCATGCTCGAGGGACGCGGCTCGCCAATGGCAACGCACTGGTCGCCCGGCTGGCGAAATCGGCCTTCGAACGCGACATCCCGCTTTGGCTCTCCTCGCCGGTGGTGGAACTCTGCGCCGATGGCGGCCGGGTCAGCGGCGCCGTCGTCGACCGCGAGGGGATGCCGGTCCGGGTGAACGCGCGGGCCGGTGTGGTACTGGCCTGCGGCGGCTTTCCCGGCAATGCCGAGATGCAGGGCCGCTTCTACGCCCATGTGGCGGCGGGGAAGAACCACCTGTCGGCGGCGCCCGCCACCAACACGGGAGACGGCATACGCCTCGGCCAGGCGGCGGGGGCCGCCTTCCAGGACGACGCGGTGCAGCCGGCGGCTTGGACGCCGGTGTCGCTCCTGCCGCAGAAGGACGGGTCGGTCGTGCCCTTCCCGCATTTCATCGATCGCGGTAAGCCCGGCGTCATCGCCATCGACCGGCGCGGCCGGCGCTTCGCCAACGAGGCGCGCTCCTATCACGACTTCGTGCCGCGCATGTTCGAGACCTGCCGGGGCGAGAGCGTGGTCGAAGCCTGGATCATCGCCGACCATCGCGCCTTCCGGCGCTATGGCCTGGGCGCGGCCCCGCCGGCCCCGCATCCCGTCGGCCGCTTCCTGCGCTCCGGCTACATCGCTTCCGCCGGCACGCTGCGCCTGCTCGCCGCCCGAATCGGTGTCGATGCCGAAGGGTTGGCCCGCACGGTCGCCGACTTCAATGCCCATGCCGCCGCCGGCGAAGACCCGGAATTCGGCAAGGGCGGGGATGCCTACCAGCGTTTCAACGGCGACCTGACGCATGGGCCGAACCCCTGCCTCGCGCCGCTTGAAACCGCACCCTTCTATGCCGTGCGCATCATTCCGGGCGACATCGGCACCTTTCTGGGCCTCAGGACCGATGCGGCGACTCGCGTGCTCGACCGGTCGGGGGTCGCCATTCCCGGGCTGCATGCGGTGGGCAACGATGCGGCCAGCGTCATGGGAGGTGCCTATCCCGGGCCTGGAATCACCATCGGCCCGGCCATGACCTTCGGCTGGATCGCGGGGCGGCACCTTGCCGGCATCGCCCCGTGATGGACGATGCGCCCCGAATCCGGCTTGGATGGGCAATCAGAACAAGGCTTGTCACCAAATGCGCCGCCTCTTCTCGCTGCTTCCGCTGCTCGCCCTCGCCGGCTGCGACGATCCGGTGAAGATCGCCAATACCGGCCAACAGACGCCCTATTCGGCGCAGATGCTGCGCTATGCCGCCAAGGCGGGGGAAATCGCGACCGTCATCCACGGCAATCCCTTCGCCGGCAACGCCAATGCCGAGGAGATCGCCGCCGCGATCGCGCCGCCCGGCTGGCTGCCCCGCGGCACGCGCCTCACGACCCGTCCGAAGTCGGAGACGCCGGCCAATATCCGCATCGTGCTGGTCTTCGATCCGGCATCCAACGTGCTGCGCGACGATCCGCTCTGCGAGGCGCAGGCGAAGCCCGAGACGGTTTCTCCCGGCGCCGGGCTCAGGGTGCATGCCGTGCTCTGCATCGACAGCAGAGCGGCTTCATGGCTCTCGGGCGAAGGCCGCGCGGCGGCCGCCCCCTCGGGCAAGTCGTTCCGCAACCTGATGAACCAGGTGATGGCCAGTCTCCTGCCGGATCGCGACAGCGCCGGTTAGAAGCCCTCGGCCCGCCAGTCCTGGAAGCGCCGCCAGGCGATTACAGCGGCCAGCGCGGGCAAGCGGAAGGCATGCAGCGGAATCGGCCGGATCGGGCTGGCGGGAAAGCCGAGCGCCTCGGCGCTCGCGCCGCCTGCGTGATCGGCCAGCACCTTGCCCATGCGGCTCGCCATGGCCACGCCCCGGCCATTGTAGCCGAGCGCGATGGCGACACCCGGCGCCGGCTCATGCAGATGCGGCAGGCCGTCGAGCGTGACGGCGACGCGCCCATTCCAGTGATAGTCCCATTCCGGCTCGCCGATATGCGGATAGAGGCGGCGGATGGCCCGGCGCACGGGCTCGTAGTCGGCGAAGCTGCTCTCGTCGCGGAGCGGGCCGCGTCCGCCCATCACCAGGCGTCCATGCGCGTCCAGCCGCCAGTAGAAGAGCAGCTGCCGGCTGTCCGACACGCAATGCCCCTCCGGCAGGATGCTGCGGCGGATGTTGTCGCCCAGCGGCCTGGTGGCGACGAGATAGCTGCGCACCGGCACCACCGTTTCCTTCAGGCCGGGCCACAGGTCGTCGGAATAGGCATTCGTGCCGATGATGACGCGTTCGGCGGTCACGCTACCTTCGGGCGTGACTGCCTTCCACCGAGTGCCGTCGCGAACCAGGCTGGAAACCGGACTGCCGCCGTGCAGCCGGGCGCCGGCCGCCTGGGCGGCCCGGGCGAGGCCGCGGGCATAGGCGAGCGGCTGCACCGATCCCGCCCGCCGGTCGACCCAGCCGCCGCGATAGCGCCCGCCGCCGACCAGCCGGGCGATGTCCGCCGCATCGAGCGCCGCCACGTCGGCGCCGCGCGCCGCCCATTGCCGGGCCCGCTCGTGCGTCGCCTTCAGCGCGAGGTCGGTGGTCGCCGCCGACATCCAGCCGGTGCGCCGCGCATCGCAGGCGATGCCATGCTTTTCCACCAGGCCGAAGACGAAATCAGCCGTCCCGCCGGCAAGCTCCGCCATGCGATCGCCGAGATCCGGCCCGTAGGTCGCGATCAGTTCCTCGGGATCGAGCTTCAGCCCCGGGATCACCTGGCCGCCGTTCCGCCCCGAGGCGCCGAAGCCGATCTCGACCGCTTCCAAAAGCACCACATCGCTGCCCGCTTCGGCGAGATGCAGCGCGGCGGAGAGCCCGGTGAAGCCGCCGCCGATCACCACCACATCGGCCTTTACATCGCCGCCGAGCGGCGGCGTCACTGGCGCAGGCTCTGGAGACGAGGCGCGCCAGAGCGAGTCGGGGAGCGGGGCGGGCGTCATTCCCTGAAATGCTAGCTGTGCGGTTGGTGCAAATCAATCGGCGGACAGTGTTGGCTGGACGAGAGGCTCGTCAGATTGCTTTACAGGATCGGACGCGCGCGACGAGTGGGAGCCCTTCCGGCGGATCAAATCGCGGTCGAGTGTACTTCGGTCACTGTACCAGTGTCCGCCGTCCTACCGCCCGTGAACAGGGAGCCGGCATAATCCTCGGTCAACGCGACCGTCCACCGGTCTTTACCCCAGGAAGAAGAGGCCGGCGCGCCAGGAATGTCAGTGAATTTTACAATAGGCTGGCGCGGAATGCGCGGCGATCTAGAAATATATCAATAAATACAATATCTTATAGAGTACTAGGTCCTTCGGCCTATATCTTGCTTTTTGCCCCGTCCACGCAGTCGCCACCTTGGCGGCGCGATGTGCAATGCCAGTCAGTCAGGGGGATTGTTATGAACCGATACATTCTTGGGGCGGCATCCGCCCTTGCCGCCATGGCGGCGCCGTTTGCCGCGCAGGCGGGCCTCACCACTTACAACTTCGATACGCCGGTCACCCTGAGTGACACCCAGGCGCCCGGCACCTGGTACACGGACCGCTACGCGCCCGCCGGCTTCGTCGCGGGCGAGGATTTCGGCAGCCGCAAGGTGCTGGTCCAGACGATCAGCGATGCCGATTCCGCCACCAATCGTCCGGCCCCCTTCAGCAGCACCTTCTACAACACCCAGGGGCGCAAGCTCGACACGCCGAATGTCAACAGGATCTCGATCGAGCTTTTCGTCGATGCGATTTACGGAGAGAGCTTGAATCAGCGGGTCGCGGGCTTCTGGGGCACGGCCTTCGGCTTCGGCGGCGCGGTTTCGGCCTATCCCATCATCGAATACACGACCGAAGGCGTCGACCGCTTCCGCGGTTGGGATCCCCTGGCGGGTGGCGACGGCTGGGTCGACCTGCTGACGACGCCGGCAACCGACGAGTGGTACACCCTCGCGATCGAACTCGTCGGCGGCGACTTCAAGTATTTCATCGACGGCGTGGAACTCTATTCCTTCTCCGCCGGCGGCAGCACCGAGATCGGCAATGTCATCCTGCAGGGCCACAACACCACCGATGGTTCCAACTACGACATTCGTTGGGACAATCTGACCACGGTGCCGGAACCGGCAACGCTGCTCCTGCTCGGCTTCGGGATGGCCGGGCTGGCGATCGCCCGCCGCCGCGCCTGATATCCTCAACCGGCTTTGAGAGGGAAACGGCGGCTTCGGCCGCCGTTTCCTTTTTCGGGCTACACTGCCGTCCCATGAGACCCGATGTCATCGACCTGCGGCAGTTCTACGCCAGCCCCCGCGGCCAGCTGGCGCGCCGGCATCTGACGCGGACCATCCGCGAGATCTGGCCCGACCTCACCGGCCGGGTGATGCTGGGCCTCGGCTTTGCGACGCCCTACCTGCGCCCCTTCCGCGACGAGGCGGCGACCGTCGTCGCCTTGATGCCGGCGCCGCAGGGCGTGCTGCACTGGCCGCAGGACGCGCCCGGCCTGGTGGCGCTGACCGACGAGGCGGAACTGCCCTTCGCCGACAATTCGATCGACCGGGTCCTTCTGGTGCATGCGCTGGAGAACAGTGAGGAGGTGCGCCTCCTGCTGCGCGAGATCTGGCGCGTCCTCTCCGCCGGCGGGCGCCTCCTGATCGTTGTGCCGAACCGGGTCGGCCTCTGGGCCCGCTTCGAGGACAATCCCTTCGGCTACGGCTCGCCCTACAGCGCAACCCAGCTCTCCCGCCTGCTGCGCGACAACCTCTTCTCGCCGCGCCGGATTCAGCCGGGCCTGCTGATGCCGCCCTTCGGCGCGCGGGTCGTCATGCGGCTGGCCGGCTGGCTGGAGCGCGCCGGCACGCGCTGGTGGCCCCGGCTCGCCGGTGTGCATCTCCTCGAGGCGGAGAAACAGGTCTATTCGGTGACGCCGATCCCCGTGCGCAGCCGCCGGCAGCGGATCGTGCGCGGGCTGTTGCCTGCCCCGGCGGGACAGCGCGGGCCTTCGTTCAAGGCGCCAGGACCACCTTGCCGATGACGCGGCGGCTGTCGATCTCCTCGAAGGCTTTCGCCACGTCTTCGAGTGCGAAAGTGCCGTGGATGCGGGGCTTCAGCCGGCCTTCCTGGAACCAGCGGAAGAAGTCGGCATACATCCGCTCCAGCCGCTGGTCGGCATCCTTCGGCGGCGGCACCTTGCTGTTGCCGATGTACCAGCCCCAGAAGAATCCGATGACGGCGGCGTTCTTCACCAAGAGCAGGTTGACCCCGATCTGCGGGATGCGCCCGGCCGCATAGCCGATGGTCAGGATGCGCCCCTCGGGCGCGATGCAGCGCATCGAGGCGTCGAACAGATCGCCGCCGACCGGGTCGAAGACCACGTCCGCGCCGCGGTCGCGGGTCAGGGCCAGCACGCGTTCGCGCACATCCTCCTTGGTGTAGTCGATCACGTGATCGGCACCGTGTTCAAGTACCGCCGCGGCCTTTTCCGGGCTCGAGACGGTGGCGATCACGCTGGCGCCGAGAGCCTTCGCCACCTCCACGGCGGTGAAGCCCGTGCCGCCCGCCGCGCCGTGTACCAGCACGACCTCGCCCGGCCTGGTGGCGCCGCGCCAGACCAGCGCGCCATAGGCGGTGGGGTAGAGGGTGGCGAAGGCCGTCGCCTCGGCAAATCCCATCGCGTCCGGAATACGCCGCACGATACTGCCCTGGGCCAGCACCTCCTCGGCATAGGCGCCGATGCCGGCCGATCCAACCACGCGGTCGCCCGGCTTCACATGGCCGATCCCCTCGGCCACCTCCAGCACCTCGCCGGCGAACTCGGTGCCGGGGACGAAGGGCCGCTCGGGCTTGTTCTGGTGCTTGCCCGCGATGACGAGCTTGGCGGCGAAGGCCACCCCCGCCGCCCGGACCCTTACCCGCACGCAGCCGGCGCGGAGCGCAGGGGGCGGCACATCCTTCACCTGAAGGCCGGCGACGGGGCCGAACTCCTCGCACCAGAGCGCACGCATGGTTTCCTCCCTCCGTACTTTCTCTACAGGCTGGCCAGGGCCCCCGGTATCTCAGCCGGCGTCGCGCAGAGCGCATGCGCGCCCGCCGCGCGCAGTTCCTCGGCCGAACCATAGCCGTAGAGCACGCCGAGCGAGGTCATGGCGTTGTGCCGCGCGCCGATCGCATCGTGCTCGCGGTCGCCGATCATCACCGCCTGGGCCGGGTCGATGCCGCGTTCGGCGAGTTGCCAGGCGAGCAGGTCGCGCTTGTCCGTGCGCCGGCCGTCCAGTTCCGATCCGTCGATCGCCTCGAAATGCGCCGCCAGGGTGAAATGCTCGAGGATGCGCCGGGCATAGACATGCGGCTTCGACGTCGCCACCAGCAGCCGCACCCCCTTGCCCGCCACCGCCCGCAGGGCTTCGGGAATGCCCTCGAAGACGGCGTTTTCATAGAGGCCGATGACGGCATAGCGCTCGCGATAGAGGGCGAGCCCGCGTTCGGCGTCCGCCGGGCCCACCATCCTGGCGAAGGCATCGATCAGCGGCGGGCCGATGCACCAGGTGAGGTCGTCGGCGGCCGGCACCGCGCGTCCGAGCTTTCCGAGCGCGTACTGGATCGAGGCGGTGATGCCGGTCTTCGGATCGGTCAGCGTGCCGTCCAGGTCGAACATCACCGTCCGGAAGCGGTGCGCGCTCATCCCTGCGTCCGGTGGCGCAGCATGAATATCCCCTGCTCGGCGAAGAGGTTGGCGAAGGCGCCGATGGAGGCCAGCGCCTCCGGCCGGCCCGAGCCGCCGATGGAAATGCGCTTCTCGATCGCCACTTCCATGTCGCGGCACAGGGCCTCGAAATCGGCGATGGTGCACAGGTGGATGTTGGGCGTTTCGAACCAGGAGAGCGGCAGCGCCTCCGTGGTCGGCATGCGCCCCTGCCACAGGAGCGAGGCGCGCACCTTCCAATGACCGAAATTGGGAAAGGAGACGATGGCGCGCCTGCCGATGCGCAGCATCTGCTTCAATACCTTGTAGGGCTTGCGCGTCGCCTGCAGCGTCTGGGAGAGGATCACGTAGTCGTAGGCGTCCGAGGGATAGTCGCCGAGATCGGTATCGGCATCGCCCTGGATCACCGACAGGCCTTGGCCGACGCAGGCATTGACGCCGGCCTGCGACAATTCGATGCCGCGCCCGTCTACGCCCTTCTCGCGGGCGAGATGGGCGAGCAGCGTGCCGTCGCCGCAGCCGACGTCGAGCACCCGGCTGCCCGGTTCGACAAGGCTCGCGATCACGCGCAGATCGGAGCGGACGTCTTCCGGCCTGATCTTCTGGCGGAGCAGCGCGTTCATCGGCGCGCGAGCCCCCGCACCAGCGCCGCCCCTTCCAGGAAGCCCGACAACGTCGCGAAGAGTTCCGGCTCCTCGAGCAGGAAGGCGTCGTGGCCCTTGTCGGTTTCGATCTCGACGAAGCTGACATTGGCGGCGACCGCGTTCAGCGCATGCACCACGGCCCGGCTCTCCGGTGTCGGGAACAGCCAGTCGGAGGTGAAGCTGACCAGGCAGAAGCGCGTCTTGGTGCCCGTGAAGGCCTTGGCCAAGCTTCCGCCATGGTCGGCCGCCAGGTCGAAATAGTCCATCGCCCGGGTGATGTAGAGATAGGAATTGGCATCGAAGCGGTCGACGAAGGTCGATCCCTGGTGCCGCAGGTAGCTCTCCACCTGGAAATCGGCATCGAAGCCGAAGGTCACCTTCTCGCGGTTCTGCAGGTTGCGGCCGAACTTCCGGTGCAGCGCGGGCTCCGACAGATAGGTGATGTGCGCCGCCATCCGCGCCACGGCGAGGCCCGCCGACGGACTGACACCATGCTCGAGATACTCGCCGCCGCGCCAGTTGGGATCGGCCATGATCGCCTGCCGGCCGACCTCGTGGAAGGCGATGTTCTGCGCCGAATGCCGGGCCGCGGTCGCGATCGGCACGGCGGCGAAGACGCGGCTCCCCATGGCCGATGCCCATTGCAGCACCTGCATCCCGCCCATGGATCCGCCGATGGCACAGAAGAGGTCGGGGATCTGCAGATGATCGAGCAGCAGCCCCTGCGCGCGGACCATGTCGGCGATGGTGATCACCGGGAAGTCGAGGTTCCAGAACCGCCCCGTCGCCTCGTGGCGCTCCTTCGGCCCGATCGAACCCATGCAGCCGCCGACGACGTTCGAACAGATGACGAAATAGCGGTCGGTGTCGATCACCTTGCCCGGACCCACCATCGCCGGCCACCAGGCCGGGCGGTGGGTGAAAGGGTTGTCACCGGCGACGAACTGGTCTCCCGTCAGCGCGTGGGTGATCAGGACGGCGTTCTTCTTCTCCGCGTCCAGGCGGCCATAGGTCTGGTAGGCGAGCGGAAACCGCTCGAGCACGATGCCGCAGTCGAGTTTCATCGGGCCCAGCATGGCCCGGTATCCCTCGGCGCCGCCCGTCTGCGGCTGCGTCTCGGCCAATGTTCCGACCCCCGCCATGGCAAGGCCCTCCGCCAACAAAAAGCCCCGGCTCCAAAAGGACCGGGGCGGGCGGCATCTCGCTCTTGCACGCAAGCCCGACCTTTTAGCGCGTTTGTTTAACGTGGCCGCAAGCCGGTCGGCTCAAATCACCACGAACAAAGCGGAGAATACGCGCAGGCGGCGCCCCGTCAAGCGTCCTCAAAGTCCGAAGGCGCGCGCCACCGCCGCCTGCATTTCCGCGATCGCTCGCGCCCTCACTGCCGGATTCGGGCCGCCCTCGACGCCATGCGTGCGGCAGTCCTGCAGGGCAGCGGCGAATCCCTCCGGGATAGGGCGCCCTCCGGTGTCGGCGATCCGTCTGCCGCTGCTGGTCTCGGTCCAGCTGCCATCCGCCTGTTCGGCGAAGATGCAGCGGCTGTAGTTCTCGCCCCTGGCGATCTTGTAGGCCCGGTCGCCATCCCAGCCGTGCTTGGCGCCGGAATGGACGATCTGCCGGACATCGCCGCCGGCTTCCGCCAGCCTGGCCACGAAGTCGCGGCAGACTTCCCAGCCGACATAGGTGTCGTCCGCTCCGCTTTGCAGCAGGATCGGCGCGCCGGTGGTGGCGAAGTTGCGCGGCTGGCTGGCGCAGGAGGGGTAGAAGGGCAGGTGCAGGGCGAAGCGCGGGCCGCCGGGAAGGAAGCGGTCGGCGTGTCGCCTGAGCGCTGTGTCCAGCGCCACGGTGCCGCCCTTGGAAAAGCCGACGATCCCGATCCGCCTCGCGTCCAGGCGCGGGTCAGCGGCGAAGCGCTGCAGCAGCAGGAAGGCATCCTCGGTCATCTCGATCGAAAGCACCGCCTGCTGGTCGACCACCGTCGAGACGACGCCCCGCCCGCCGAAATGATCGGGGATGATGGCGGCGACGCCCATCGTGTTCAGAATCTCCGCATAGGCATGCTCGCGCCCGCTGGTGAGGCCACCCGAGCCGTGCAGCACCAGCATTGCCGGCACCGGGCCTTTCGCCTCGCGCGGCAGGATGAGCTCGCCCTTCAGTTCGACCGCCTGGCCCTTCGACCTGCCTGGGAAGGTGAAGGGTTCCGGCGACTGTCCCTGCGCCCGCGCCGCCCCGGCAAGGCAGGCCAGCAGTACGAGAACGCCGACGAGACGCATCTTCCAACCCCTCCCGGTCGCACAAGCGTGGCCGCTTCTGCTAGCCTCCCGGATAGAACCATAAGCAACCGGGGAAACGCCATGACGCAACCACAGAAGTCGAACCGTCTCGACGGCAAGGTCGCCGTCGTCACCGGGGCCGGCAGCCGAGACGACGAAGGCATCGGCAACGGCCGCGCCGCCGCGATCCTGATGGCCCGCGCCGGTGCGAAGGTCGGCCTCCTCGACGAGAACCTCGCCTGGGTGGAGAAGACCTATGCGATGATCCAGCAGGAAGGCGGCAGCGCCACCGTCATCAAATGCGATGTCACCGACACCGCCTCGGCCGCGGCCGCGATCGAGACCATCGCGCGCACCTACGGCCGCCTCGACATCCTGATCAACAACGTCGGCATCGGCGGTCCCCCCGGTACCGTGGTGGACGTCGATATCGAAGCCTTCGATCGGGCCATGCGGGTCAATCTCACCTCGATGGTGATCATGGCGAAATACGCGATCCCGCAGATGCTGAAGAACGGCGCGGGGTCGATCGTCAACATCGCCTCGGTCGCCGGCATGATCGGCGGGCACCCGAACATCCTCTATCCCGCCTCCAAGGGTGCGGTGGTGCAGCTCACCCGCGCGATGGCCTCCCAGCACGGCAGGGAAGGCATCCGCGTCAACTGCATCGCGCCCGGCATGGTCTATACGCCGATGGTCTATTCGCGCGGCATGAGCCCCGAGATGCGCGAGGCGCGGCGCAAGCGATCCTTGCTGCAGGTGGAAGGGTCCGGCTGGGATGTCGGCAATGCCTGCCTGTTCCTGGCCTCCGACGAGGCGCGCTGGATCACCGGCGTTCTCCTTCCCGTCGATGCCGGCGCGACCGCCGGCTCGGTCGCGGCCCCCGTCCCGATTGCGCGTGGTTGAGAGGATCAGACCGATGGCCCGCATTCCGCTTCTCGCCGACCAGGACATCGCGCCCGCCGTGGCGGAGATCTTCGCCACCATCCGCGGCAACGGCGGCACGCCGCCCAACCTCTATCGCGCTCTCGGCCATTCGCCGGCCATGCTGAAGGCCTGGATCGGCCTCGCCTGGCCGCTCCGCTTCGAGCCGAAGCTGCCGCGGGCCTTGCGCGAACTCGTCATCCTGCGCGTGTCGCAGCTGACCGAGGCGAGTTACGAGGAACACCACCACACGCCGATGGCCCGCGCCGCCGGCGTCAGCGACCGCCAGCTCGACGATCTGCCGCGCTGGCGCGACAGCAAGGCCTTCTCGGAAGCCGAACGTGCCGCGCTCGCCTATACCGAAGCCGTGACGGCGGGCCGCAAGGTGCCGGAGGCGGTACATGCCGAACTGAAGCGCCACTACGACGCGGAAGGCATCGTCGAGATCACGCTCACGGCCGCCTTCTACAACTGCGTCTCGCGCATCCTCCTGTCGCTGGAAATCGACCTGGAGACTTGAGCGCTGCGGCTTCCTCGCCCTTCGAGACGACCGCTACGCGGTCCCTCAGGATGAGGAAGCCGACTTGAATGGAGAAACACGCCTCATCCTGAGGGGCTGCGAAGCAGCCGTCTCGAAGGATGTGGTGGCCCGCGCTGCTCTCCGCCTCAGCTCTTGCCGCCCGCATGTGGGCGCAAGGCCGCCCATAGCGCCCGGTGCACCGGCGTCGGCACGCCGAGTTCGCGGCCCATGCGGGTGATGGCGCCCGACAGGCCCTCGACCTCCAGCCGGTTGCCGCGGTCGAGGTCGTGCGCCATCGAAGCCTTCATGGCCGCCGGCGCGGTGTTGACGAAGGCGTATTGCCGCTCCACCGCATCGGCCGGGATGGCGATCCCCTTGGCGCGGGCCAGCGCCGCCACTTCCTCCATCGCGTCGCGGAAGAGCGCGGCGAGTTCGGGATCGGCCATGATCGGGCCGATGGAAACCCGCGCCGCCGCCGTGACGCCCGCGAGCGAGGCGAGGAACAGGAACTTCTCCCAGAGCGCGATGGAAATGTCGCGGCGGTGGGTCGCCATGAAGCCGGCCTTGGTGCCCTCCGCGGCCAGCTGGTCGAGCAGCGGCTGCTCGCCGCCGTCGAGGCGGCCGAAGTCGAGCTTGTGCGCCTTGTTCAGGTGCGCGACGACGCCCGGCTTTTCGATGGTGGCGGAGATATAGGCGACGCCGCCGGCCACGTTCTCCTTCGGCACGACATGGGCGAGGCGCTCGGCCGCGTCGACGCCGTTCTGCAGCGGGATGACCATCGTGTTCGCAGCTACCAGCGGCTTCAGCTTTTCGGCGGCGCTCTCGCTGTCGTAGAGCTTGACGCAGAACAGCACGACGTCGACCGGGCCGATCGTCGCCGGATCGTCGGTGGCGTTCGCCGGCTTCAGGTGGAGGTCGCCCATCGGCGACTTCACAGCCAAGCCCTCCGCCCGCATCGCGGCCAGATGCGCGCCGCGGGCGAGGAAGTGGACCTCGTTGCCGGCCGCCGCCAGCCGGGCTCCGAAATAGCCGCCGACCCCGCCGGCGCCGATGACCGCGATCTTCATGGGCTTCAGCTCAGGGACGCGCAGAAGCGCTGGATGCGCTTGCAGGACTCGGTCAGCGCTTCCGTCGAGGTCGCGTAGGAGATGCGGAAATGGGGGGACAGGCCGAAGGCCACGCCCTGCACCACCGCCACGCCCTCCTGCTCCAGCAGCTGCTCGACGAAGACGGTGTCGTTCTCGATCACCACGCCGTCGCGGGTCTTCTTGCCGATGGTGCCGGCGCAGGACGGATAGACGTAGAAGGCGCCTTCCGGCTTCGGGCATTTGATGCCCTTGGCCTCGTTCAGCATGCCGACGACCAGGTCGCGGCGCTTCTTGAACACCTCGGCCCATTCGCGGATGAACCCCTGCGGGCCCAGCAGCGCCTCGACCGAGGCCGCCTGGCTGATCGAGGAGGGGTTGGAGGTCGACTGCGACTGGATGATGCCGATCGCCTTGATCAGCTCGACCGGGCCGCCTGCGTATCCGATGCGCCAGCCGGTCATCGCATAGGCCTTGGACACACCGTTCATGGTGAGCGTGCGGTCGTAGAGCTTGGGTTCGATCTGCGCCGGCGTAACGAACACGAAGTTGTCGTAGACGAGGTGCTCGTACATGTCGTCGGTCAGGATCCAGACATGCGGATGGCGCAGCAGCACGTCGGTGATCTTCTTCATCTCCGGCGCGTTGTAGGCGGCCCCAGAGGGGTTCGAGGGCGAATTCAGGATGATCCACTTGGTCTTCGGCGTGATCGCCGCTTCCAGCGCCGCCGGCTGGATCTTGAAGCCGGCCTCGGCGGTGGTCGGGATGAACACCGGCGTGCCGCCGCCCAGATAGACCATGTCGGGATAGCTGACCCAGTAGGGGGTAGGGATGAGCACCTCGTCGCCGGGGTTCAGGGTCGCCATCAGGGCGTTGAAGATCACCTGCTTGCCGCCGGTGCCGACCGTGATCTGGTTCGGCGCGTAGGTGAGGCCGTTCTCGCGCTTGAACTTCTCGCAGATGGCGGCCTTCAGCTCCGGCGTGCCGTCCACGTCGGTGTACTTGGTGATACCCTTGTCGATGGCGAGTTTCGCCGCCGCCTTGATGTGGTCCGGGGTGTCGAAATCGGGCTCGCCGGCGCCGAGGCCGATGACGTCGCGGCCGGCGGCCTTCAGCGCGCGGGCCTTGGCGGTGACGGCGATGGTGGGCGACGGCTTGATGCGGGCGAGCGAGTCGGACAGGAAGGCCATGACGAAGGTTCCAGCAGAAAGGACGCGGGAACCTAAGCGCAGGGCGCCGGCTTCGCAACGGCTTCGGCGGCAGACGACCCATGCGCAAAAGCAGGCGGCGGCGTCCCGGAAAGGCCGCCGCCGCCACTGCCGCCGGTGCCGAGGGGTGACAAGGCACGGGCGGCGTCGAATGCAGATGAAGACCGGTTCCGCATCCCGGAACCGCGGGCCGCTTTCCGGCCGGGCGGAAACCCGGCGAGCTTCGAAGGTGACCCTGCACCCACTGCAGCAACCGGCATGCCAAGGCGTCGAAACGCAGGGATCGGGCGGGATTCCGGCCGCGCCGGCCACGCGCGACGCGCGACCTGTAAAGAAATCCGACGGCCGGTACGGTGAATCGCAGCATGCACGGCAGCCCGGAATTCACCGGTTGGGATTTGAATTCCAAAAATAAAACCGTCGAATATTTTCCGTTTGAAAAATACCACTGAAAGGTTTATTAAGTAATCCCGGCCCGGCGATGGCAAAAATACTATAAGAATTAAATGCCGTACCGGCCGCGCCGATCCGAATCCAAATTCCTCACAACAGAGTAGGGAGTGCGCGGGATGCCCGCCAAAGACGTACGTTTCTCCACCGATGCCCGTACCCGCATGATCCGCGGTGTCGATATCCTCGCCGACGCGGTCAAGGTGACGCTGGGTCCGAAGGGCCGCAACGTCGTGCTCGACAAATCCTATGGCGCGCCGCGGATCACCAAGGACGGCGTGACGGTGGCGAAGGAGATCGAACTCTCCGACAAGTTCGAGAACATGGGCGCGCAGATGGTGCGCGAGGTGGCCTCGAAGACCAACGACACGGCGGGTGACGGCACCACCACCGCCACCGTGCTGGCCCAGGCGATCGTGCGCGAAGGCGCCAAGGCCGTCGCCGCCGGCATGAACCCCATGGACCTGAAGCGCGGCATCGACGCCGCGGTGATCGCGATCCTCGCCAATGTGAAGGAGCAGTCGACCCCGGTCGTCGACCAGGCCCAGATCGCCCAGGTCGGCGCCATTGCCGCCAATGGCGAGCAGGCGATCGGCGACATCATCGCGAGCGCGATGAAGAAGGTCGGCAAGGAAGGCGTGATCACGGTCGAGGAGGCGAAGGGCCTCGAGACCGAACTCGACGTCGTCGAGGGCATGCAGTTCGATCGCGGCTATCTCTCGCCCTATTTCGTGACCAACGCCGAGAAGATGCTGGTCGAGCTGGAGAAGCCCTACATCCTGCTGCACGAGAAGAAGCTGGGCGCGCTGCAGGCCCTCCTGCCGGTCCTGGAAGCCGTGGTCCAGTCGGGCCGTCCGCTCCTGATCATCTCCGAGGACGTCGAAGGCGAAGCGCTGGCGACGCTCGTCGTCAACAAGCTGCGCGGCGGCCTAAAGGTCGCGGCGGTCAAGGCTCCGGGCTTCGGTGATCGCCGCAAGGCCATGCTGGATGACATCGCCGTTCTCACCAGCGGCCAGGTGATCTCCGAAGACCTCGGCATCAAGCTCGAGAACGTGACACTCGCCATGCTCGGCACGGCGGCACGCGTGCGCATCGACAAGGAGAACACCACCATCATCGATGGTGCCGGCAAGAAGAAGGACATCGAGGCCCGCTGCGGCCAGATCAAGGCGCAGATCGAGGAGACGACGTCGGACTACGACAAGGAGAAGCTGCAGGAACGCCTCGCCAAGCTCTCCGGCGGCGTCGCCGTGATCAAGGTCGGCGGCGGCTCCGAGGTCGAGGTGAAGGAACGCAAGGACCGCGTCGACGATGCGCTGCACGCGACCCGCGCGGCCGTCGAGGAAGGCATCGTCGCCGGCGGCGGCGTGGCGCTCCTCTATGCCAGCCGTGTGCTCGACAAGCTCGAAGCCGTCAATCCCGACCAGAAGGTCGGCTTCGAGATCGTCCGCAAGGCGCTGCAGGCGCCGGTACGCCAGATCGCCCAGAACGCCGGTGCAGACGGCGCGCTGGTGGCCGGAAAGCTGCTGGAGCAGAAGAACGTCCGCTTCGGCTACGACGCCCAGGCCGGCATCTATACCGACCTTGTCGCCGCCGGGATCATCGATCCGACCAAGGTGGTGCGAACGGCGCTGCAGGATGCGGCTTCGATCGGCGGGCTCCTGATCACCACCGAGGCCATGGTGGCGGCGCGTCCCGCCGATGCCGAAGCCCATGCCCCGGGCGGCGGGGGCATGGACTACTGAACGGGCCTATTTGAACTTCGCGGGGGCGAGGCCGTTCGGCTTCGCCCGCGACGGCGTGAAGGACGACGATACCGGAGCCGGAGCGGGTTTTGCCTGCTTCGGCTTCTTCGTTTCGCGGTTGCTGCGCTTCTGACCCTTGGCCATCGCTCTTCTCCTTCAGTGGAGAATCGACGGTAGTCCTCCGCCGCGCCGCTGTACGATCTGCTTTGCGGCCAGGCCGGCCTCAGTGCCCGCCCGTCGCGGCCGGCGCGGCCCGATGCCGGCGCGGCCATTGCAGCGCGATCACCCCGGCCGCCAGACCGGCGCCGATCAGGTCGGTGGCCAATCCGGGCTTGACCAGCAGCAGCGCCGCCAGGATCAGGGCCGCCCGCTCCAGCATGCTGGCCCGCGCCACCAGATACCCGTGCAATCCGGCCGCCAGCAGCACGATGCCGACGAAGGCGCTGGCGCTGGCATGGATCGTCCGCACCCAGTCGTCGCCGATCATCAGGATCGCCGGCTCGTAGACGAACATGAAGGGCACGATGAAACCCGCCGCGCCGACCCGCATGGCCGCCCAGCCCGATTCCCACAGATCCGCCTTGGCCAGGCCCGCCGCCGCATAGACCGCGAGCGCCACCGGCGGCGTGATCGCCGACAGGATGGCGAAATAGAAGGCGAAGAGATGCGCCGCCGGCTGGATGATCCCGAGCTTGATCAGCGCCGGTACCAGGAGCGAGACCATGACGATGTAGGCGGGCGTGGTCGGCATCCCCATGCCCAGCACGATGCCCGCGATCATGGTCAGCACCAGAGCCAATACCAAGGTCTCCTGCGCCAGCGCCATCACCAGCTGGGTGAAGGTGATGCCGAGCCCGGTCAGCGTGATGGTGCCGATGATGATCCCGGCCGAGGCGCAGGCCATCGCGACGGCCAGCGTGTTGCGCGCACCTTCCTCCAGCGCTTCCAGCACGTTGCCGAGGCGGATGCCCTCGCGCGTGGTCTTGCGCATGAGCGCGATCGGCAGGCAGGCGAGCCCCGCCACGACGGCGCAGAGCGGCGCGCTGTAGCCGCCGAACATGCCCGCCAGCACGATCAGGATCGGGATGAAGAGGTGTCCGCGCTCGGCCATCACCCGGCCGAGCCGCGGCAGGTCGGCGCGTGGTACGCCGTGGATGCCGTGCCGCTTGGCCTCGAAATGCACGGCCGCGAAGACGGCCGCGTAGTAGAGGAGTGCCGGTATCGCCGCCCAGATCGCCACCTGCAGATAGGGCACCGCCAGGAACTCGGCCATGACGAAGGCGGCCGCGCCCATCACCGGCGGCATGATCTGCCCCCCCGTCGAGGCGACGGCCTCGACCGCCGCGGCGAAGGGCGGACGGAATCCGGTGCGCTTCATCAGCGGGATGGTGATCGGACCGTCCACCATGACGTTGGCGACGGCGCTGCCCGAAACGGTGCCGAACAGGCTGGAGGAGATGACGGCGACCTTGCCGGGTCCGCCGGCCGTGTGCCCGGTCAGCGACAGGGCGAAATCCATGAACAGCTGCCCGGTGCCGGACTTCTCCATGAAGGCGCCGAACAAGACGAAGGCGATGACGTAGGTGGCGGAGACGCCGAGGGTGGAGCCGAAGATGCCGTCGGTGGTGAAATAGAGCTGCTCCAGGAGCCTCTCGGGCGTCGTCCCGGTGAAGATCAGCGCATGGGCGACGAAGGCGATGGCGGTGAGCGGCAGCGCCCAGCCGATCAGCCGCCGCGTGCCCTCCAGTACCAGGATGCCGAGCGTGGCCGCGACCGCGAGGTCGAGCGGCGTCAGGTCGTCGACATAGGCGATGCGGTTCAGGATGTAGTCGTGGCTCACGAAGGTATAGGCGACGCTGCCGAGGGCCAGCGCCAGCAGCAGGAAGTCGAGCGCGACCAGGCCGCGCGGCGCATCCGCCTTGCGGGTCGGATGGATCAGGAAGACGAGGCCGATGGCGAAGGACAGGTGGATCGCCCTCAGCGTCAGCGTTTCCGGCGGGCCGAAGAAGGCGACCCAGAGGTGATAGAGAGACATGGCGACGGCGCCGGCCGTCACGACGAGGCGCAGCGGTCCCATCGGCAGGATCTGCAGCAACGGTGGGGTCTCCCGGGTGTCGGAGGAAAGCGGCCCGCTCCTTCCGGAGCGGGCCGTCGGGCGCGGCTAGAGTGCGCCCTGTTCCTTGTAGAACTTGGCGGCGCCGGGATGCAGCGGGACGCCGATGTCCTGGGCCATCGCCTTCACGGTCAGGCCTTCCATCGCCTTGTTGATGGCGGCCATGTCGGGCACCTTGGCCGCCATGGTCTTCACCATGTTGTAGACCGTCTGTTCGCCGAGGTCGCAGCCGACCACCACATGGGTGGAATAGCCGATCACGTCGACATCCTTGTCCTGCTTGGGATAGGTGCCGGCCTTGACGGTGATCTTGTTGTAGCCGGGGTTCATCGCCTTCATCGCCTTCAGCTGGGCATCGTCGACGCCGATCAGCTTCACGTCGCGGGCCGAGGCGAGGTCCATCACCGAGGAGGCCGGCACCGTGGTGCCCAGCGTGAAGATCTGCGCATGCCCGTCCTTCAGCATGGAGACCGCGTCGGTATAGGCCTGCACGAAGCTGACCTTGAGGTCGGAATACGAAAGCCCGTTCGCCTTCAGGATATCGGCGGTGATCGCCTCGCCGGTATTGCCCTTGGGCTGGGTGACCAGCGTCTTGCCCTTGAGGTCCTTGATCGTCTCGACCTTGGAATCGGCCAGCGCCACCACCTGGTAGTACTGCGGATAGAGATTGGCGAGCTGGCAGACCTTGCTCACCTTCTTGGGGAAGGGCGGCTTGCCGGCCAGTCCGTCGACGGTGGAAATGGAGTTGCCGAAGCCGACCTCCGCCTTGCCTTCGTCGACGCCGCGGATATTGGCGATGCCGGCGCCGGGCGAGGTGGAAACGCTGAGCCCGGGCTGGGCCTGCTCCCACATGTTCTTGAGCGCCCCGCCGAGCGGCACCCATACGCCGCCTTGAGGCCCGGTCATGAAGCGCAGCGTTTCCGCCTGCGCCGCGCCTGCGGCGAGACCGGCAAGAGCCGCGGATACAACAGCAGTCAATATGGTGCGGCGCATCGCCGTCCCTCCCTTTGTTCTGAATTGCAGTTGGAGTGTAGCCGCGGAAACGCGCGGGCAGAAGTCCGTCTTTGGTCTATCGCGCCTCGGCCGGCCAGCGGTCGGAAAGGCCGCTCGCCGCCTCGAACAGGGCCGATGCGCGCAGCAGCGCCGCCTCGCCGCGGAAGCGGCCCACCAGCTGCAGGCCGATCGGCAGGCAGGCGGAATCGAATCCCATCGGCAGGCTGATCGCCGGGTGCCCGGTCAGGTTGAAGGGCATGGTCCAGGGGAACCAGTTGGCCCGCACGTCCTGATAGCTTCGCCCGTCGATCTCGATCGGCTGGAACAGGTCCTGCTCGATCGGCAGCGCCGTGCGCGACAGCGTCGGCATGGCGAGAAGGTCGTTCTCCTTCAGCATGCCCTGCACCCGGCGGAACAGGGTGGCGCGGTTGAACATCGCCTCCTGATACTCGATGCCGGAGACCTCGGAGGCGAGCTCCACCTGCCGGATCAGGGACGGGCTCATCCGGTTGCCCTCGCGCGCGATCATTTGGGCGAAGCGCGCGCGCCAGGTGGTGTGGTTGATGACCCGCCAGATCGGCTCGATATCGAAGGCGTCGCCCTTCATCGGGATCAGCTCGGCGCCCAGATCGGCGAGGCGGGCCAGCGCCGCCTCGAAACAGGCCAGCACCTCGGCCGCGATCGGCTTGCCCGGCGGGACGGCGCAGAACAGGATGCGTTTGCCCCGCAGATCGCCTTCGGCTTTCGCGGCCGCGAGATAGTCCGGTACCGGCACCCCGATCGACCAGGGGTCGGACTCATCCTCTCCCGCCATCGCCTGCAGCATCAGCGCCGTGTCGGCCACCGTCCGGGACATCGGCGTGACATAGGTGTAGTTGCCGAAGGCATCCTGCACCTGGCTGTGCGGGATGACGCCGTTGGTCTGCTTCAGCCCGACCAGCCCGTTCGCCGAAGCGGGGATGCGGGTCGACCCGCCGCCGTCGGTGGCGACGCCGATCGGCCCGATCCCGGAAGCGACGGCCGCCGCCGCACCGCCGCTCGATCCGCCGCAGCTGCGCGCGGCGCTCCAGGCATTGCGCGTGCGGCCGAACAAGGGCGCGTCGGTCAGGCACTTCGCGCCGAACTCGGGCGTGGTGGTCTTGCCGAACAGCACCGCGCCCGACGCGCGCAGCCGGCCGAGTGCCGCTGCGTCCTCGGCCGGCACGTTGTCCTCGTAGAGGAGCGAGCCGAAGGTGGTGCGCACGCCCTTGGTGTTGACGAGATCCTTCGCCGCATAGGGAATGCCGTGCAGCAGGCCGAGCGGCCCGCCCTTCATCACCGCCTGCTCGGCGGCCTTCGCCTCCGCCAGCGCCTCCTCCGGACAGAGCGTGATGAAGCAGTTCAGCACCGGCTGCAGCCGCTCGGCCCGGGCGATCACCGCCCTGGCCAGTTCGACGGGGGAAATCGCGCGGGCCGCGATCTTCTCGCGCAGGTCGCTCGCGGGCAGGAAACACAGCTCATCGGACATGGCCTACTCCTGGAGTGCCGCCGGGCCGCGGCACCGCTAGTCTGTCGCCCTCGGATCGATTCTCAAAGGCAGGCAGTCATGAAGACCAGGGCGGCGGTGGCATTCGCGGCGGGCAAGCCCCTCGAAGTGGTCGAACTCGACCTCGAAGGCCCGAAGGCGGGTGAGGTGCTGGTCGAAATCAAGGCCACCGGCATCTGCCATACCGATGCCTTTACGCTCTCGGGCGCCGATCCGGAGGGCCTCTTCCCGGCCATCCTGGGCCATGAGGGCGCGGGCGTGGTGGTCGAGGTGGGGGCCGGCGTTGCGTCGGTGAAGCCCGGCGACCACGTGATCCCGCTCTACACGCCCGAATGCCGTACCTGCAAATCCTGCCTCAGCCGCAAGACCAACCTCTGCACCTCGATCCGCGCCACGCAAGGCAAAGGCCTGATGCCGGACGGCACCTCGCGCTTCTCCTCCAAGGGCCGGCAGGTGCTGCACTACATGGGCTGCTCCACCTTCTCCAACCACACCGTGCTGCCCGAGATCGCGCTCGCCAAGGTCCGTCCCGACGCCGCCTTCGAGAAGATCTGCTACATCGGCTGCGGCGTCACCACCGGCATCGGCGCGGTGATGTTCACCGCCAAGGTGACGCCGGGCTCGAACGTCGTCGTCTTCGGCCTCGGCGGCATCGGCCTCAACGTGGTCCAGGGTGCGCGCATGGTCGGCGCCGACAAGATCATCGGCGTCGACATCAACCCCGCCCGGGTGGAGATGGCGACCAGGTTCGGCATGACCCACTTCATCAACCCGAAGGAGGTCGAGAACGTCGTCCAGTCGATCGTCGACCTGACCGACGGCGGCGCCGATTACAGCTTCGAATGCATCGGCAACGTCAACACCATGCGCCAGGCGCTGGAATGCTGCCATCGCGGCTGGGGCGAGAGCGTCATCATCGGCGTCGCCGGGGCGGGGCAGGAGATCGCGACGCGGCCCTTCCAGCTGGTGACGGGCCGCGTCTGGCGTGGCACCGCCTTCGGCGGCGCCCGCGGACGGACCGACGTGCCGCGCCTGGTCGACTGGTACGTGAACAAGAAGATCGAGATCGACCCGATGATCACCCACATGTTCAAGCTGGATGAGATCAACAAGGCCTTCGACCTGATGCACGAGGGCAAGTCGATCCGCTCGGTGGTGGTGTATTGATGCGCTGGAATAGAGGGTATGAAAAAGAAGGGGCCCCATCCGGGGCCCCTTAGTCTCACAGACTTACTTTTGAGCTTTGCAATCAGTCGCGCCGACGGCGAGCCCTCAGGGCCAAGCCCAGCAGGCCGGCGCCCAGCAGGGCGAGCGTGGCGGGCTCCGGAACCGGGACGCCGATGGCGAACTCGAACGCCTCTTGATCGGAACTGACGATGATCCGATCGAACGCAGCGAGTTCTCTGATCGAGACTGCCATGTTGCTTGTCCCAGGCGTGATCACGGCACTGGTTGCGGCAATGACTTCCTGCGTATTGATTTCATCGACGACGCTGTTGTCGAACATCAGCACGAAGGTCAGCAGATTGTAGTCCAGAGAAGCGATATCGCCCGAGCCCCAGATCAAGTCGAAACCTGTCTGAAGGCTGCTGTATTCCAGGATCACGCTTCCGCCGGCACGCGCATTCAAATAATGCATGTCGGTGGGATTTCCGCCGGCGTCGCGGAATGGCGACCTCGTCACGCCACCGACATCGCCGACGTAGACGCCGGAATTCCCCGTGAAGCTCACACTGACCCCTGAGGTGGTCACCAGTGGCGTGTTGCTGACCAGTCCGGCCGCTCCGCCTGATCCGGTGCCCAGGCCGTCCAGCGTGAACGGGGGAGTCGTCGGGTCGGGAAGGACGGTCGCCGTGATGACCGCTGCATTGACTGCGCTGGCCGACATCAATGCAACCGCACCCGCGATTGCGCCGGCAATGTTGAAATTCAACGTCTTCATCTGCCCCTCCACAATTATCCGCTTTGGACGGTAGGGACAGCAATTTCCGCGCCATTCGCAGAATTCCGCGATTTCGATAGAGAATCAGGATGCGTATGTAAAGTGTTTAGACTCTCTTAACCATGTCGAATATGCTGATGATTGACGGATAAATCCGACGTTCTCTCAGAGTCCCGCTATTCCTTGGAGTGAACGACCATTGCATTCTTCCATGCGATACAGTTGATTCCAATCTGGATGATACGATTCATTCAAGGCATTCATACACTTACCGATCTCGAGCTGATGTGCGTCGCATGAAGTCGGTTCGCGTGGGTTGGTGCGGTGATGGTCCGGTCGTCGGGCGGAATATCAGATCTTAAAATAAAAATCTGCCATAATATTTCAATTTCTTCTTATATCGATTTACGTTGGACTTATTTATTGTCGATTTACGAAGAAACGCCAATATATTTTTCTATATATAAATAACGATGCGATTGTATATTACCCAAATGGTGTGTCACGCCGACTGTCGCGATGGATGTGCTTCAGGGGATTTGTTGCCCCGGTTTCCTCGGATTCATCCCGAGGTCGCCGGCCCCGGCGGACAGGAAGGGTCTCGGCGCATAGCCGAAGGCGCGCGCGGCCTCGCCGTGGTCGAAGACCAGGCTCCGGTTCATCCGCCGCACCGCGTCCGGCGTCAGGCTCGGCTGATGGCTCAGCCGGCCATAGAGGCCGGCGAGCGCGGGCAGGCCCGGCACCGGCAGCAGACGGCGCGGCCGGCCCAGCGCATCGAAGACGCGGCCGATCATCTCGCGGTAGCTGAGGGTCTCCCCGCCGCCGAGCGCGAAGGTCGCGCCCGCGAGGTCGTCGCGGCCGGCCACCGTGATCGCGGCCGCGGCGAGGTCGTCGGCATGCACCGGCTGGCGCAGGCCGAGCGCCGGCGGCGACAGGGGATAGAGCCCGAAACGGGTGATGAAGCGCGCCGCGGCGCTGACATTCGCATCGCGACCGAAACCGTAGACCAGGGTCGGCCTGAGGATGCTGATGCCGAGCCGCAGCGCGGGGGCTGCCCGCTCCAGCAGCGCCTCGGCGCCGACCAGCGCGGTGACCTGGGTGCGCTCGCGCGCGCTCTGCGTGCCTTCCTTGCCCAGGATCGAGGTGCTGGAGAAGCAGACCAGGCGACGCAATCCCGCCTTCGCCATCGCTTCCAGATGCGGCGGCAGCAGCCAGAGCGGCACGGTGGCGATTGCCGTCGCCGGCAACTGTCCCCAGTCCGGCGTCCCCGCGGCGAGGTCGACGGCGCGCCATCCCTCGGCTGGCGTCGGCGGGTGGCGGGCCAGGGCCAGGACCGGCTGGCCGTCCAGGCGGCGAAGCAGGCAGCCGCCGATCTGGCCGGTGGCGCCCAGGATGAGGAGGTCGGATGTCACGCCGTCACCTTAGCCGGTCTCCTTCCCGCCGCGCTTCCGCCCAATTGCACCCGCTTGCTGTGGACCGAGGGAACCGCGGATGCCGCGGGAATGATGTCGCTCGGTGATTCAATCTTCCGGTCCGGTGCTTTAGCATCGGCGGCCGGTAACAGGAGGATGGCTATGCGCAAGGCGAGATCCATTGGCGTTGCACTGGCGCTGGTCGCGCTGGTGGCGGCGGGATGCGAATCCAAACAGCAGACCGGCACGGTGGTCGGCGGCTTCGGCGGCGCGGCGCTCGGCCATGTGCTGGGCGGCGGCTTCTGGGGTACCGCGGCGGGCGCGCTGATCGGCGGCCTCGTGGGCAGCCAGGTCGGCAAGTCGCTCGACAAGGAGGACGTGAAGCGGGCCGATGCCGCCAGCCAGCGGGCGATGGAGCAGAACCGCGCCGGCCAGGCCACCACCTGGAGCAACCCCGAAACCGGCGCCACCGGCACCGTCACGCCCACGACCGACGCCTATGCCGACAGCGGCACCGTCTGCCGCGACTTCCAGCAGTCGGTGGCGGCCGGCGGCAGCACGCATTCGGGAACCGGCCGAGCCTGCAAGCAGGCCGATGGCAGCTGGAAGGTGATCAACTGAGCTTCGACGGCCGCCTCGCCGCCGCATTGGGCCTCGTCCTCCTCCTCGCCGCCTGCGCGGACGAGGCGGAGGACAACGCCCGCGCCATCGTCGCGGCGGCACCTGCCCGCGCGGAGGCGGGCGCGATGCCGGCCGCTCAGCCGCGCCGGCCGATGACCCCGATCGAGCGCGCGCGCGCGAGACGCTTCGCCGAGGGCTATGCCGCCTATCAGGGCGGCGACTATGCCACCGCCCTCAAGGCCTGGCGCGAACTGGCCGGCAAGGGCGACCTCGCCGCCATGCGCAATGTCGGCCAGCTCTATCGTCTGGGGCAGGGGGTCGAGCGCGATACCGCAGAGGCGGCCCGATGGTTCGAGCGGGCGGCCGATCTCGGATTGGCCAACGCCCAGGCCAATCTGGGCGCGCTCTATCTCGCCGGTGACGGGGTGGCGCAGGATTCGAAGCTCGCCGCCCAGTGGTTTTCCCGCGCCGCCCAACAGGGGCATGTCGTGTCGCAATACGAACTCGCCCTCCTGTTCGAGACCGGGCGGGGCGTGGAACGCAATCCCGAAATCGCCCGGGCGCTGATGAAGGCCGCGGCCGAGGCCGGCTATGCTCCGGCCCGCGCCTATCTCGGCCTTGCCGCCGAAACCGCCCCCTCGCCGCCGCGCGAGCCGATGGAAGTGCCGCCTCAGCCATGAAGGGCCTTCAATCTTCCTCCAATACACCCCATCTATGGTGGGTCAACCGGACGAATGACCCGACATGAAGGACCCCTATCAGATCATCGGCGTGTCCCGCACCGCCTCGGCCGCCGATATCAAGAAGGCCTATCGCAAGCTCGCCAAGGAGCTGCACCCCGACCGCAACCCGAACAACACCAAGGTCGCGGAGCGCTTCAAGGAGATCAACGCCGCCTATGGGATCATCGGCGACGAGGAGGCCCGCGCGAAGTTCGACCGCGGCGAGATCGATGCCGGCGGAAACGAGAGCCGTGGTCCCTTCGGCGGCGGCTTTCGTCCTCCTCCGGGTGGCGGAGCCGGGGGCGCGCACGGGTTCGGATTCAACGCCGGCGGAGCCGGGTTCGACGACATCCTCTCGGAAATATTCGGCGGTGGGCGACGGCGCCCCGGCGGCCGGGAGAGCGCTCAGAAGGCGCCCGACCACCAGCTCAAGATCGAGATCGGCTTCGCCGAGGCGGCGCGCGGCGGGACGCGGCGGGTCAATCTGCCCGACGGCCGCTCGGTCGATGTCCGCATCCCGGCCGGTATCGAGGAAGGCAAGCAGATCCGCCTGAAGGGCCAGGGCCCGCGCGGCAGCGGGGTCGAGCCGGGCGATGTTCTGATCGAGGTGCGGGTCGCGGCGCATCCCTGGTTCACCCGCAAGGGCCGGGACATCCATCTCGACCTGCCGGTCGCCTTGAAGGAGGCGATTCTGGGCGCCCGGGTCACCGCGCCGACGCTGGATGGGCCAGTCACCCTGAAGGTGCCGAAGGGGGCCAGTTCCGGCACCGTGCTCCGGCTGCGCGGCAAGGGCATCGCCGGTGCCGAGGGCGAGGCCGGCGATCAGCTGGTGCGGCTGATGGTGATGCTGCCGAACGGGCAGGATGCGGCGCTCGAGAAGCTCGCCGCCGCGCTCGCCGACGAACCCGCCCTGCGCGCGAAGCTGGGGGTGTGACCGCGAATCCCCTGCGCTTTTTGACCCTCGGGAACCGGCGTGTAGGATGCGGCCGAGTTGAGGGGATTGTTCTCACAAGCTTTCGGGGTTGATCGCATGTCCGAAACACGGCCGCTGATGGCCGGCCGGCGTGGCCTGATTATGGGGGTCGCGAATGAGCGCTCGCTCGCCTGGGGAATCGCCAAGACGCTGGCGGCGCACGGAGCCGAGCTCGCCTTCACCTATCAGGGCGAGGCACTCGGCCGTCGCGTGACGCCGCTCGCCGCCCAGGCCGGATCCGACTTCGTGCTCTCCGCCGACGTGACCGACAAGGCCTCGCTCGACGAACTCTTCGGCAGCATCGCGGCGAAATGGGGCAGGCTCGACTTCCTCGTCCATGCCATCGCCTATTCCGACAAGGAAGCGCTGAAGGGCCGCTACCTCGACACGACCGAGGAGAACTTCAGCAGGACGCTGGCGATCTCCTGCTTCTCGTTCACCGATCTGTGCCGCCGCGCCGAGCCGCTGATGGCCGAGGGCGGCAGCCTGCTCACGCTCACCTACTACGGCGCCGAGAAGGTGGTGCCGCATTACAACGTCATGGGCGTGGCCAAGGCCGCGCTCGAGGCTTCGGTGCGCTACCTCGCGGCCGATCTCGGCGGGCGCGGCATCCGCGTCAACGCCATTTCGGCCGGCCCGATCAAGACGCTGGCCGCCGCCGGCGGCATCGGCGACTTCCGCTATATCCTGAAATGGAACGAGCTGAACGCGCCGCTCCAGCGCAACGTGACGATCGAGGATGTCGGCGGCGCCGGGCTCTATCTCCTCTCCGATCTCGCCCGCGGCGTGACCGGCGAAGTGCATCATGTCGACTGCGGCTATCACACGGTCGGCATGAAGCGGGTCGACGCGCCGGATATCGCCACCGTGTAATCCGCTGCGGCACCGGCTATAAGGCGCCGCCATGTCGCACAATACCTTCGGCCACCTCTTCCGCGTCACCACCTGGGGCGAAAGCCACGGGCCCGCCATCGGCTGCGTCGTCGACGGCGCACCCCCGCTGCTGCCGCTCGCCGAACCCGACATCCAGGTCTGGCTCGACAAGCGCCGCCCCGGCCAGTCGCGCTTCACCACCCAGCGCCAGGAACCCGACCAGGTGAAGATCCTGTCCGGCGTCTTCGAGGGCCAGACGACCGGCACGCCGATCCAACTCCTGATCGAGAACGTCGACCAGCGCTCCAAGGACTACGGCGACATCAAGGACAAGTTCCGCCCCGGGCACGCCGACTACGCCTATATGGCGAAGTACGGCATCCGCGACTATCGCGGCGGCGGCCGCTCCTCGGCCCGCGAGACCGCCTGCCGGGTCGCGGCCGGCGCCGTCGCCCGCAAGGTGCTCGGCCCCGGCGTCAAGATCCGCGGTGCCCTGGTGCAGATCGGCCCGCACCAGATCGACCGCGGCCGCTGGGACTGGGACCAGGTCGACGCCAATCCCTTCTTCTGCCCCGATCCGGTGAAAGCGGCCGAGTGGGAGACCTATCTCGACGGCGTCCGCAAGGCGGGCTCGTCGGCCGGCGCGGTGATCGAGGTGGTGGCCGAAGGCGTGCCCGCCGGTCTCGGCGCGCCGATCTACGGCAAGCTCGATGCCGACCTCGCCGCCGCGATGATGAGTATCAACGCGGTCAAGGGCGTGGAGATCGGCGCCGGCTTCGCCGCCGCTTCCTTGAGCGGCGAGCAGAACGCCGACGAGATGGAACCCGGCAACGAAGGCGCTCCCCGCTTCCGCGCCAACAATGCCGGCGGCGTCTTGGGCGGCATCTCCACGGGCCAGGACATCGTGCTCCGCTTCGCGGTGAAGCCCACCTCCTCGATCCTCTCGCCCCGCGACACCATCGACCGCGACGGCCACGCGACCAGCATCCTGACCAAGGGCCGCCACGACCCCTGCGTCGGCATCCGCGCCGTGCCCGTGGGCGAAGCGATGATGGCCTGCGTGCTGGCCGACCACCTGATGCGCCACCGCGCCCAGGTCGGCTGACAAGAAACACTCCGGAGGAAACAAGAATGTCGCAGCCCAAGCACGTGACCGCGCTGAAGATCAAGCTGCCGAAGCGCAAGGACCTCGACGAGGGGACGCAGAAGTACTTCGCCAAATGCGACGAGAAGATCGGCTTCGTGCCGAACGTGCTCGCCGCCTACAGCTTCGATGCGGCGAAGCTGAACGCCTTCTCGGCCATGTACAACGAACTGATGCTGGCACCCTCGGGCCTGACGAAGCTCGAGCGCGAGATGATCGCGGTGGTGGTCTCCTCGATCAACCACTGCTTCTACTGCCTGACCGCGCATGGCGCCGCCGTGCGGGCGCTGTCGGGCGATCCCAAGCTGGGCGAGCTGATGGCCTTCAACTACCGTGCCGCTGAGATCAGCCCGAAGCAGCGCGCCATGCTCGACTTCGCCGCCAAGCTGACCGAGACGCCGGACCGCATCCTGGAGACCGATCGCGCCGGGCTCCGGAAGGCCGGCTGGACCGACAAGGACATCTGGGACATCGCCGCGGCCACGTCCTTCTACAACATGTCGAACCGCATGGCGGCCGCCGTCGACATGATGCCGAACCCGGAATACCACGCCCAGGCGCGCTGAGGGCGCGGCAACGCTATACAGGGGTCATCATGGCGATCGACATGGACGATCTTCTGACGCCCAAGCCCAAGGTTCAGACGGTGAACCTGGAAACCATGGGCATTGCCGAACTCGAGGCGCATATCGCGAACCTCGAGGCCGAGATCGATCGCGCCCGGGCGGTGATCGCCGCCAAGGAAAAGCAGCGCAAGGGCGCCGAGGCGCTGTTCAAGAAGTAGCCTCCCCCACCGGTGCGGCGGGGGAGGGGGCAATCTTCAGCCGGCCGCCGCGCCGATGGTGGCGGCGACGCGCTTCGCCGCTTCCTGCTGCTGCCAGGCGATCTTGTCGTCGAACTGATCGGCGACCTTGCCGTCGTTGTCGAGCATTTCGGCCGAGTTGACGTTGGCGAGGTCGAGGACGCCCATCTTCTCGAAAGTGGCGACGACGTTCGGGCTCCACAGCCCGATGTCCTTGATGATCGGGACGATGCGGCTGAACAGGCGGGTGCGGAAGTGGTTCATCGCCGGCGAGGCGGCGGCGATCTCGAGACACTGCTTCTTCGGCAGCCCGACCGTTTCCCACACCTCGTCGGCCAGGAAGCGGTCGCGCATGTGATAGCAGCCCTCGATCACGAACTCCTCGCGCTCCTTGCGCTCGGCTTCGGTCAGCTGGGGATAGTAGTCGCGCAAGGAGAGGCGGCCGAAGGCGACGTGGCGCGCCTCGTCCTGCATGACGTATGCATTGACCTGGGCGGCGAGCGAGTTCTGCGCCTGGTCGCGGATGCGCTGGAAGGCGGCCAGCGCCAGGCCCTCGATCAGCACCTGCATGCCGAGATAGGTGAAGTCCCAGCGGCTGTCGGTGACGATGTTGTCCAACAGCGACTTCAAGGGATTGGTGATCGGGAAGGCGATGTTGAACTTGTCGTGCAGCAGGCGCGAATAGGCCTCCACATGCCGGGCCTCGTCGATCACCTGGGTGGCGGCATAGAACTTCGCGTCCATATGCGGCACCTGCTCCACGATCTTGGCGGTGCAGATGAGGGCACCCTGCTCGCCGTGCAGGAACTGGGAGATCTGCCAGGCTTGGCCGTGGTGGCGCAGCTTCACCTTCTCGGCTTCCGTCATCTTGTTCCAGACGTCGGAACCGAAGATCGCGATCGCCTGGTCGGGAATGCCCATCGGGTTGACGGGGTCGAGCTCCTGGCTCCAGTCGATCCGCTCGGAAGCGTTCCACTGCTGGCGCTTGCCCTTCTCGTAGAGATTGAGGAGGTCGTCGCGCCCGTCGTCGTATTCCCAGCGGAAGGTGGTTTCGGTCTTGCCGTCGATCTTCCAGTTCGTCTGATCCACGGGCAGGACATATTTCAGCTCGGTGGCCATCGCCTTGTTTGCTCCCTGTTTTGTGACCCAAGCACTCCGACCGGCGGGCGCGGAATGATCGTTCATTTTATGCCAGACTCCCGTTCTGGTGCCAATGGCCGGCCCGGGCTAGGCTGCAAACCAGTGCCAGTGCTAGAAAAAAGTCGGAGGAAGCATGTCCGCAGCGAAGGCAAACGGCGGCTCTGCGCCTGAAGAAATCGATGCCGTGATCGTCGGTGCCGGCTTTGCCGGCATGTACATGCTCCACCGGCTGCGCGAGCGTGGCTTCTCGGCGCGCGTGTTCGAGGCGGGCTCGGGCGTCGGCGGCACCTGGTACTGGAACCGCTATCCCGGCGCGCGCTGCGATGTCGAAAGCATGCAGTACTCCTATCAGTTCGACGATGCGCTGCAGCAGGAGTGGGAATGGACCGAGCGCTATGCGCCGCAGCCCGAGATCCTGGCCTATGCCAATCACGTCGCCGACCGCTACGACCTCCGGAAGGACATCCGCTTCAATTCCCGGGTGAAGAGGGCGCATTTCGACGACGCCGCCGCGCGCTGGAACGTCGAGATCGAAGATGGAAGCAGGATCTCCGCCCGCTTCTGCGTCATGGCAACCGGCTGCTTGTCTTCGGCCAATACGCCCGGCTTCAAGGGCATGGATGCCTACAGGGGCGAAACCTATCACACCGGCCATTGGCCGCATGAGCCGGTCGATTTCACCGGCAAGCGGGTGGGGGTGATCGGCACCGGTTCATCGGCCATCCAGTCGATCCCGATCATCGCCGAACAGGCCGCGCACCTCACCGTGTTCCAGCGCACGCCGAACTACACCGTGCCGGCCCACAACCAGCCGCTCGATCCGGAATTAAAACGCAACATCAAGGCCGACTACGCCCGCTTCCGCGCCCAGGCGAAGACGATGCCGGCCGGCATCAACCTGCGCTTCAATCCGATCTCGGCACTGGAGGCCGAGCCCGGGGAGCGGTTGCGGGAATTCGAGGCGCGCTGGGCCTATGGCGGCATTCCCTTCATGGGCGCCTATTCGGACCTCCTGCTGAACCCGGAGTCGAACGAGACGGCGGCCGAATTCGTCCGCTCGAAGATCCGCGCGATCGTGAAGGATCCGAGAACGGCCGAGCTTCTCTCGCCGAAGACGGTGATCGGATGCAAGCGGCTCTGCGTCGATACCGGCTACTACGCCACCTTCAACCGCCCGAACGTGACGCTGGTCGATGTGAGCCGGTCGCCGATCGAGGAGATCACGGAAACCGGCGTGCGGGTGGGGGGCGGGGACTACGCCTTCGATGCCATCGTCTTCGCCACCGGCTTCGATGCCATGACGGGCGCGCTCCTGCGCATCGACATCCGGGGCAAGGGCGGCCTGCCCTTGAAGGACAAATGGGCGGAAGGACCGAAGACCTATCTCGGTCTCGCCATGGCGGGCTTTCCCAACCTCTTCACCATCACCGGCCCCGGCAGCCCTTCGGTGCTCACCAACATGATCCCGTCGATCGAGCAGCATGTCGACTGGATCGCCGAATGCGTGACCCATCTGCGCACCCGCGGTTTCAGGCAGGTCGAGGCGGATCGTTCCGCCGAAGAGGCCTGGGTCGGTCATGTCGGGCAGGTGGCCGGCGGCAGCCTGCGCTCGACCTGCAGTTCCTGGTATGTCGGCGCGAACGTGCCCGGCAAGCCAAGGGTGTTCATGCCCTATATCGGCGGCTTCCCGGCATACGTGGCGAGATGCGAGGAGATCGTGGCCAAGGGCTACGAGGGCTTCGCCCTCAGCTGATGCCGCGTTGAACCCCCAGTCCCAGGCCGGCGCCGGCGACCGATACGGCACGGGCATCGCCTGCCATCTGCTCGCCGTCGCGCTCTTCACCTGCATGTCGAGCCTGATCAAGGTATTGGGCGAGGGATATTCGACGGCGCAGATCGTTTTCTTCCGCTCGGCGCCGGCACTCATTCCGGTCCTGCTCTACCTGCCCTCCCAGGGCGGATGGAGCGCGCTGCGGACCCGCCGCCCGGGCTTGCAGGCCGTTCGAGGCATCGCGGGCTTCGCCTCGATGTTCTGTGCCTTCTATGCCGTCGCCCATATGGCGTTGGCCGACTATGTGGCCCTCAGCTTCACCGCGCCGCTGTTCGGCACGCTGCTTTCCATTCCGCTTCTGGCCGAGCGCATCGGGCCATGGCGCCTGGGCGCCTGTCTGGTCGGGTTCTCCGGCATCCTGATCATGGTCGGGCCGACCGGGGCTTCGTTCGACGTCTACTCGCTGACCGCCGTCGCATCGGCCTTCCTCTACGGCCTGGTCATGGTGGTGATGCGCCGGCTGGGCCGCGTCGACAACCCCGCGGCCACCGTCTTCTACTTCACCTTCGGCAGCGCGGTCGTCGCCGGCGTGATGATGTGCTTCGACTGGGTGACCCCGACGCCGCGGGACCTCGGGCTTCTGCTCGCCGTCGGCCTCCTCGGCGGCATCGCCCAGATCTTCATGACGCAGGCCTTCCGCCTGGCGCCGCCCTCCGTCATCGGGCCCTTCGACTACACGGCCATGATCTGGGCACTGCTGATCGGCTGGTTCGCCTTCGGCAGCTTCCCGACCGCTGCCTCGCTGATCGGCGCGGCGGTGATCTGCGCCTCCGGCCTCTTCATCCTCTACCGCGAGACAATCCGCGGCGTCGCCAAGGCACCGGTGAAGGGCAGCAGCATGTGAGGAGGGGGAACGCGGGTTTCCAGGCCCGCTCGGGACGGCCGGGGGGTTTTGTCGGCAGGCTTTACAATCGATCTCGGCACTCCGATCGATTACCGTGTATTGCCAATGTGTTAACATATGGAATGCCGCTTGCAGAACCAATGCCGATCGACGGTTCCAAGGTGGGAGAAACCGCAAATGTGGTTAACGGCGCAGCTGGTCAGCATGGTGATCGTGGTGACGCTGGTCGCCCAGGGCGCGGCTGTCGCGCTCCAGGGCGCGGTGATGCTCTCGAACCGGTTCGGCGCCGGCCTGCGGCCCAATGCGATCGGCTTCGCCGCGCTGTTCGAGGCGCTCGGCTTCGCCCTCTGCGTCCTCGGCTACTGTTTCATTTCCAGCGCCTTCATCGTGCTGGGCGCCCTGTTGGTCGCCCTTTCCGCCGTCCTGGCGGCCGGGCGGCCGCGTTGGAACCTGGTGGGGGTCGAGGTTTTCTTGCTGTCCACCGCGCTGGCGGCCATTCTCTCCATCGCCGCGCATCGTTCGATCACCTTCGTCTGACGCCCTTCCCCGGGCGGGCCCGGGCAGTATCATCCGCCGCCTGAATCGAATCGGGTCGCGGGTGCTGTGTGGTGAAATCCGAAGTGGTGATCAATGCCGACGGCTCCTGCCTCGGCAATCCCGGCCCGGGAGGCTGGGCGGCGACCCTGCGCACCGGCGCGCATGAGAAGGTGCTGTGCGGCGCCGATCCCGCGACCACCAACAACCGGATGGAACTGACGGCCGCGATCGAGGCGCTTTCGGCCCTGAAGCGGCCCGTGCGCGTCCTGCTGCGTACCGACAGCCGCTATGTCATCGACGGCATCACCAAATGGGTGCACGGCTGGAAGGCGCGCGGCTGGAAGACGGCCGAGAAAAAGCCGGTGGCGAACCAGGAACTGTGGCAGCGGCTGTCCGCGGCGGCGCAGCCGCACGAGGTCACCTGGGAATGGGTGCGCGGCCATGACGGCGACGAAGGCAATACGCGCGTCGACGAACTCGCCCGGGCCGAGGCGATGCGAATCGCCGGGCGCGCCTGACCGGGCTCAGGTCGTGCGGTGGCGGGCCAGCGTGGCGCGCTCGAGCGCGGTGGAGACCAGGTGGTCGATGTCTAGCGCGCGGCGGATCGCTCCCAGAAGCCGGCCCTCCTCGAAGGTGCCCTTGCGATCAGCCACCGCGATCTCGCAGGCGAGCAGATAGGCGGTTTCCCGCAGGTCGGCCGACAGCGCCTGGCGGACGAGGCCCAGCACGGCATCGAGGCCCTGCGCGCCCTCGAGCAGTGACGTGCAGTCCTGGGCGATCGGAATCAGCCGGTCCCGGTCGAAGTCCTCGAAGATCGGCAGCGTCTTCACCACATGCCCGATCGCCTTGAACTCAGGGTCCGACATGTCGCGATCGACGGCCGAGATGATCACCATCACGTAGATCAGCGCCGCGTGCGGGCCGATCACCGCTTCGTTCCCAGTGGTCGCAAGTTTGCTCATGTCGAAACTCTCATCCTCGAGAAGGCGCGGACCATAGAAGCGGCGGGGAGGCCGGGCAACCTCAGGCGGCCGGCCGCGCATCCGGCGGGCGCAGATAGATCGGCATCGGCGCCGGATGGTTCCAGGGCGGCAGCGGCCGGCTCGCGACGAGGAGCGCGATGGTGCCGGCATCGGGGTCGGCGGGGGCCACCCCGTGCAGGACATCCCGGCCGGCGAGGTGCGGCAGGATCAGCGCTTCGCCGGTGCCGGCCAGGACCAGGGAACCCGTGCAGGCGCGCGCGATCTCCGCCGGGTCGGCGACCACGGGTGGCCCGCGCGGCGTCAGGTCGGGGGCGAAGGTCTGGGCGAAAATCTCGGCTCGGCGGGCATCGATGACGGCGAGTATGTCGCGGCCGCGGGCTGCGTCCGACGGCACGCCGGCGGCGAGTGCTTCCAGGGTCGACAGGCCGACCGCCGGGCGGCCCAGCGCGAGGCGCAGCGCCCGGGCGGTGGAAAGCGCCACCCGCAGGCCGGTGAAGCCGCCCGGCCCGACGGTCACCGCGATGGCGTCCAGATCGGGAAAGCCGAGGCCGGCCTCGGCGAGGCACTCCTCGATCATCGGCACCATGGCCTCGGCCTGACCGCGCGGGCCGGGGGCGGCGCGGCGGGCCAGCAGCGTCCTGCCGCCGACGAGGGCGACGGAGAAGCCTTGCAAGGCCCCGTCGAGACCGAGCACTTTGGGCCCGTTCGCTATGCTGGAGTTCGTCATGCTGCTGGTCGAGATCGCGCCGCCCGTCTTCGACGTGGATCTCCACATCGCCTATGCCACGCCCGACAATGTCGCGGGCCGCCCGATCTATGGCAGACCCGGCTGTTATCTCAACCCCGAAGCGGCCGACCTGCTGCAGAAGGCGATCCTGCTGGCCCGCCCGCTCGGCTATCGCTTCCGCGTTTTCGACGGTTTCCGGCCGACCGAGGCCGCCTGGGCCTTCTGGAAGATCAATCCCGATCCCACCTTCTTCGCCGATCCGCGCAAGGGCTCGCCGCATTCCCGCGGCGCGGCGGTCGATCTCACGCTGATAGACGCGGGCGGAAAGGCCCTCGACATGGGCACCGGCTTCGACGCGCTGACGCCGCTCTCCTTCCACGGCTCGACCGACATCCCGGTAGAGGCCCAGCGCAACCGCGCCGTGCTGCTCGGGCTCATGACCGCGGCGGGCTGGGACTGCTACCTGAACGAGTGGTGGCACTACCAGCTTTTCAATCCGAAGCGCTTCCCGTTGCTGTCGGACAGCGCCGCCGGCACGAAGATGATGCCTCAGGCCTGAACCATGTAGCGGTCCCAGAAACCCTCGGCCGGCGCGATCTGCTCGACCACGTCGACCCAGAGGCCGGAGGGGTCGAAGAAGCCGAAGCGGCGCTGCCCGAAGGGCTCGTCGGTGAGCGGCAGGGTCACCGGCAGGCCCGAGGCCCGGCAGGTGTCGAAGGCGGCCGCGGCATCCTCCACCTGCAGTTCGAAGCACATGCCCTTGCCCGAGAAGACCTCCGGCCCGGGCGGCGCCGAGGGATGGTCGGGCGTCATGAAGGCGAGGGCACAGCTTCCGTCCGCGGTGTTCAAGAGCGTGAACCATGTCGATTCGAACACCACCTGGAAGCCGAGATGCCGGACCCAGAAATCGCGGGCCGCGGTCATGGCCGGGGTGACGATGATGGGGTAGCGGTCGACGAAGCGCATGGGCGGTCCCTTGCTTTCTGCTTCAGTGAAGAATACAGACTGACTGTCTGTTTTATAAAATAGACAGTCAGTCTGTTTGTCAAGGAGGCGACGTGCTGGACAAGCGCGCCCGGAAGTCGGCGGAAACCAAAGCGCGTCTGATCGCGGCGGCGCGAGCGCTGTTCGCCGAGCATGGCTATGCCGGCACGGCAACGGAACAGATCCTGGCCCGGGCCGAAACCACCCGGGGCGGGCTCTATCACCACTACCGCGACAAGGCCGATCTCTTCGCCGCCGTCTGCACCACGTTGCACGAGGAGGCGGTGGCGGCGATCGAGGCGGCGGGCGGTGGGACACCCTACGAAATGCTGCGCCAGGGCTGCGAGGCCTGGATGGATCATATGGCGGGACCGGCGGTGCGCCGCATCCTGCTGGTGGAGGGCCCGGGCGTGCTGGGCTGGGCACGCTGGAATGATCTCGACCGCGCACACGGCTTCGCGCTGCTGCGCCAGGGCGTGCAGGCGGCCCAGGCGGCCGGCGCTATCAAGCCCATCGATACCGATGCGCTGGCGCTGCTGCTGAACGGCGCGATGAATCAGGCGGTGCTGGCGGCCGGAGACGCCGCCGCCCTCTCGCCCCTCAAGCGCGCCTTCCGTATGCTGCTCGACGCTCTCCGACCCTGACCCGCCGGTTCTTACTGGCGTTGGGGGCCGGGAACAGGGGCGCGACCCATATGGAGGAACCCTGCCGCGTGGACGAGCGTGAACCTCCGAATGTGACACGGTTCTGGACGCCGCCGGAGGCGCGCGGCCTCAACCTGATGCAGGCTGCCTTCACCACACATGAGTTTCCGCTGCACACCCACGATGCCTTCGTGCTGGCGATGACCGAGGCCGGTGGCTCCCAGATCAGGAGCCGGGGTGAGATTCAGCATGCCGACGGTGCCGGCCTGTTCGTCTTCAACCCTGGGGAACCACAGGCAGGCTGGATGGGGCGCAGCACGCAGTGGCGCTATCGCTCCTTCTACATGGCGAAGCCGGCGATGGATGTTCTCGCCCGCGATCTCGGGCTTGCGGAACTTCCCTATTTCACCCGCAACCGATTCGCTGATCCCGGCCTGATCGCCGAATTCATCGATCTGCACCGATGCTTCGACGAACCCGGCGATGCAACCCTCCGCCGCCAGCGGCTGATCGAGGGTTTCGCGCGGCTGTTCGGCCGTTACGGGCATGGTGCGCGGCCGGCGCGCCCGCCTGGCCGCGACGACCGACGGCTTCGCCTCGCGACGGAAATCATGCGCGCGCGTTTCGGCGAAGCCTTAACCCTCGACGATCTTGCCGGGCCCGTCGGCATCAGCTGTTTCCAGTTGATCGGCCTGTTCAAGCGCGCCACCGGCCTCACGCCCCACGCCTATCTGACCCAGATCCGCCTCGGCGAAGCGTGCCGTCGGCTGAAGCGGGGCATGCCGATCGCCGAGGTGGCGAGCGACTGCGGCTTCTACGACCAGAGCGCGCTCAACAAGCATTTCAAGCGCTGCTATGCGCTGACACCGCGCCAGTTCGCGCTCGCCTTCACGTATCGCAATTATAGCCAATACCGGCCGGTCCGCGGCGCCTAGCTTGGCGCCTCATCCACATGCAGCGGTGAGCGGCGCCATGTCACGGGCCTTCTATCACGACCATCCCGAAATCCTCGTCCTCGAGACCGACGTGCTGGACAGCCGCCCCGGGCGCGTGCGCTTGGCGCAATCGCCCTGGCATCCCGGGGGTGGCGGACAGCTTCCCGATCGCGGACTGATCCGGAGCCATGCCGGCGAGTTCGCCGTCGCCGGTTTCGAGGAATCCGGCGGGCGGCTGTGGACGCTTCTCGCCGATCCGGCGGCGGAACTCTCCGGCAAGGTGCAGGCCGAGGTCGATGCCGGCTTCCGCCACGGCATGGAACAGCTTCACACCGACACGCATGTCCTGAACGCCGTCATCTTCCGGGAATTCAACGGCGCCCTCGTCACCGGCGTGCAGATCAATGCCGACGGCACGGCCCGTATGGATTTCGACCTGCCCGAGGTCGACAACGACCGGCTGCGCCGGATCGAGGATCCGATCAACGAGCTGATCCGGCAGGACCTCGCGGTCACCTGCTCCTACATGCCGCTCGACGATGCCTATGACGAGCATGGCCTGATCCGCACCCAGTCGGCGGCGCCGCCGCCCACCGCGGACGGCATGATCCGCATCGTCGAGATCGCGGGCCTCGATCGTCAGGCCTGCGGCGGCACGCATCTGTCATCCACCGCGGGGTCCGGCCCGATCCGGATCCTCAAGGTCGACAACAAGGGCCGCCGGAACCGCCGGGTGAAGATCGGCCTCGTCGACCTGCTAGGAAGTTAGGCCGACCATCTCCGCCACGGTGTAGTGCCGCGCCACCGTCTCGAACCGCGAGAGCACGGCGCGCGCTTCCGGCTCCACCACCGCCGCTTCGATATCCGTGCCGGCGAAGGCGCGGATATGATCGATGGAATCCCAGAAGGTGTGGACCAGGATCTCGACCTCTTCCCCCTCCGGCCGCTGCATCAGCAGGCCGCCGCGGAATCCGGTGAGTTCGCTCAGAAGCGGGAAGACGCGCAGTTTCGCATGCGCGACATAGGCGTCGACATTTTGTGACAGCGCATGTCCACGCCAGGATCTCACGACCATTGCCGCCTCCCTCAAGCCGCGATCTGACGGGCGATCACCAGCCGCTGGATGTCGGACGTCCCCTCGTAGATCGTGCAGACGCGCACGTCCCGATAGATCCGTTCCAGCGGAAAGTCCGACAGGTACCCATAGCCGCCGAGCGTCTGGATCGCATCGCGGCAGATGCACTCGGCCGCCTCGCTCGCGAAGAGCTTCGCCATCGATGCCTCCTTGAGGGCCGGCAGCCCGGCTTCGCGCAAGGAGGCGGCGCGCCAGATCATCAGTTCCGCCGCTTCCAGCGCGGTCGCCATATCGGCGAGGCGAAAGGACACCGCCTGGTGCTCGATGATCGGCCGGCCGAACTGCCGGCGCTCCTTTGCATATTGCAGTGCCGCCTTGTAGGCGGCCCGCGCCATGCCGAGCGACTGGGCGGCGACCCCGATCCGCCCGCCCTCCAGGTTGGAGAGCGCGATGCGATAGCCTGCGCCCTCCGGCCCCAGCAGCATGTCGGAGGGGATCGCGCAGTCGTTCAACACGACGTGGCAGTGGTCCGACCCGCGCTGGCCCATGGTTCTTTCCACCCGCACGGCCTGGTAGCCGGTCGTGCCGGTCGGAACCAGGAAGGCCGAGATGCCTGTCTTGCCGGCGGCCGGATCGGTCACGGCGAAGACGATGGCGAGATCGGCGCTCTTGCCCGAGGTGATGAACTGCTTCGCTCCGTTCAGCACGAAATGATCGCCGCGCCGCCGCGCGGTTGTTCGCAGCGCCGCCGCGTCCGATCCGGCGCCGGGCTCGGTCAGGCAGAAGGCGCCGAGCTGGCGCCCCGTCGCCAGCGGGCGAAGGAACCGATCCCGCTGCCCGGGCGACCCGTATCGCTCCAATGCCGTGCAGACGAGGGAGTTGTGTACCGAGACGATGGTCGAGCAGGCGCCGTCGGCTTCGGCGATTTCTGCAATCGCGAGCGCATAGGCGACCGTGCCGATCCCGGCACCGCCATGCTCCTCCGATACGAGCATGCCCATGAGCCCGAGGCGGCCGAGCGCCTCGATTGCCTGACGGGGAAAGGACTCGCTGCGGTCCCGCGCCGCCGCGCCGGGGGCCAGTTCGGTGCTGGCGAAGCGGCGGGCGGTGTCCTGGATCTGTCGCTGTGCGTCGGAATACACGTCTCGACCTCCGTGGTCTTTGCGCCACTAGAGGCCAGGACGGCGCACGCGGTCTTGGTCAAAACTGCGGCCGGCGAAAGCCCGGCTACTTGGGCGCCGTCAGTGTGACGCGCTCGATATGCTCCAGGGGATGGATCGTGATCTCGTCGCCGATCTCGACCACCACCGCGTCGCCCGCCAGCTGCCATTCGCCGGGCTGATAGGACATGCTCTGCGCGTTGCCCGCCGTCACGATACGGATCGTGTGGTTCTTGAACGCGCTCAGATAGGTGGTCAGCGTTTCCGACGTCATGGGGAACTCCCGGTTTCCGGGCCATCCTGGCGCGGAAAAGTTTCCCGTCTCCTTACCCCCGCGGTGCGGATTACACTGCCGATTCGGGCACGCGAGGGTGGCATGACGGCGATTTACCGCGACTACGATCAGGCGGCATTGGACGGGCAATACTTCCTGCGCGGTCTGATCTCCGATGTTCAGGTCTACTTCGATCGCTGGGCCCGGACCTCTGCCGAGGCGCGGGCGCGGCTTCCTTGCCGGCTGGACATCCCGTATGGCCCGGGCGCGGCGGAGAAGCTCGACGTCTTCCTGCCGCCCGAAGGGCATGCGCCGGCGCCGGTCCATGTCTTCCTGCACGGCGGCTACTGGCAGGCGCTGGATAAGTCGGACCAGTCCTTCCTGGCCGAAGGGTTCGTGCCGCGCGGGGCCGCCATGGTGGTGGTGAACTACACCCTGGCCCCGGCGGCCGGCATGGACGAGATCGTGCGGCAGGTTCGCTCCGCGCTCGCCTGGGTATGGCGCAACGCCGCGTCCTTCGGTGGCGATCCCTCCCGCATCGTCGTCTCGGGGCATTCCGCCGGCGGACATCTCGCGGCGATGATGGCCTCGACCGACTGGCCGGCTTTCGCCGCCGATCTGCCGGCCGGATTGCTGAAGGGCGCGGTCATGATCGCCGGTCTCTACGACCTCGAGCCCATCCGCCTGTGCTACCTGAACAAGGTGCTGGGCCTCACGGCGGCCGAGGTGCGCCGCAATTCCCCACTCAATCTGGAGATTGCCGGCCGGCCGTCGCTCGTCCTCTGCGTCGGCGCGCATGAGACCGACGAGTTCCACCGCCAGCAGCAGGTCTATGCCGCCGCCCTCATCCAGAAGGGCCTCGCCCCGAGGATCGCCGCGGCGCCGGGGATGCATCACTTCCAGGTCCTCGAAGCGCTCAGTCGGCCTGGAACCTTCCTGCATCGCGAGAGTTTGGCATTGCTGGGCCTCACGGCGGCGTAATCGCCTTCCCGGAAGAAACTTGCCGTTCGGCGCATCCAGTTGCGGAATACCAGCGTATTGTCGGCGTTGTTCTCGGTAAACGGAGTGTGAATGTCTGCCGCGAAGCGAATTCTCCTGGTCGATGACGATACGGCGCTGCGCACCTCGCTCGCCGAGCAGCTAGAGCTGCACGAGGAATTCGTCGCGGTTCCAGCGGCCGATGGCGCTCAGGCGCTCGAGCGCATCAAGGCCGAACATTTCGACATGATCCTCCTGGATGTGGGCCTTCCCGACATGGACGGGCGGGAGCTCTGCAAGCTGATCCGCAAATCCGCCGTGCGCTGCCCGATCATCATGCTGACCGCCGCGGCCAGCGACGCCGACACCATCCTGGGTCTCGATTCCGGCGCCAACGACTACGTGGTGAAGCCCTTCAAGCTGCTGGTGCTTCTGGCCCGCATCCGCGCGCAGCTTCGCCAGCACGAGCAGAGCGAGGATGCCGTCTTCGCCGTCGGTCCCTATACCTTCAAGCCGGCGGCCAAGCTGCTGCTGGACAACGAAAAGAAGAAGAAGGTCAGGCTGACCGAGAAGGAAACCTCGATCCTGAAATACCTCTACCGGGCCGGCGAGCGGCCGGTGTCGCGGGATGTCTTGCTGAACGAGGTCTGGGGCTACAACGCCGGCGTCACCACGCATACGCTGGAGACGCACATCTACCGCCTGCGCCAGAAGATCGAACGCGATCCGGAGCGGGTTCAGCTTCTGGTCACCGATCCCGGCGGCTATCGCCTGGTTCCCTGACGGGGTTCGTCTTTCTCGTCGACGCCTCTGATTCCATTCGGCTTTTCGGGCCGCTGGAACCAATACTCCTGCCGATTTATTCCGCAATGACTCACGGCGGCGTGAGTCATCGCTTGTAATTGTTCCAACTTCGACCGATATTGATCTTGTCAGTTTACGTTCGATTTATATCGAGGCGATATACAAGCGTCGGTCGGAATGACAGAGGAGCGACCCATGCAGCAGATGGTCGCAGGACAGGACACCCAGGTGCAGCCCGGCACCCGCCCCGAGGCGGACGATTTCTTCGTCCGGTTCTGGGGGGTTCGCGGTTCGATCGCCTGCTGTGACGCCGGAACGGCACGCTACGGCGGTAACACCTCGACGCTCGAGGTGCGCTGCGACGGCCGGCTCATCATCCTCGATGCCGGCACCGGCCTGCGCTATCTGGCGCGGCAGTTGAAGGGCGAACCTCCGCTCGACGCGGACCTATTCCTCACCCACACGCATTTCGACCATATCGGCGGCATTCCCTTCTTCGGCCCGCTGTTCGATCCGCGAAACAAGTTCCGCATCCATGCCGGCCATCTGCTGCCGGATTCCGGCGTGAAGCATGCTCTGTGCGATCTGATGATGGCGCCGCTCTTCCCGGTGCCGCCGGAGATCTTCAACGCCTCGATCAAGTTCCTGGATTTCCACGCGGGCGAGACGATGCAGATCGGCAATGCCGTGCGCGTGCGCACCGCGCCGCTCAACCACCCGAACGGTGCCACCGGCTACCGCATCGAATGGGGCGGCAAGTCGATCTGCTACTGCACCGACACCGAGCACAAGCCGGGCGGCCTCGATCCGAATATCCTGAAGCTGATCGAAGGCGCGGATATCTTCATCTACGACAGCATGTTCACCGACGAGGAATACCCCGCCAAGGTCGGCTGGGGTCATTCCACCTGGCAGGAGGGCGCCCGCCTCGCCGAGGCCGCCGGGGTGAAGACCTTCGTCGTCTTCCATCACGATCCCGACCACAACGACGATTTCATGGACGACGTGGCCGAAAAGGTGGCCGCGACCTACCCCGGTTCGGTCGTCGCGCGCGAGGGAATGGTCCTGCGTCCTTGAACCTCCGCCGTCTCTCCTTCGGCCTCGCGACGCTTCTCGGACGCAAGCCGCGCGGCTGGTTCATCCCCTATCGCTATGCCGACACGCTGCCCGCCCCGGGCACGCGCGGTCGCTACGCCGCGCTGGAACCGCTGTTCGAGGAGGCCCGTCCCCGCTTCGCGGCGCTGCTGCAGCATGCCGAGAGCCTTGCCGGCGATCTGGCCGCCATCGGCCCCGATGCCCCGCCGGCCCCGCGCTGGAACCAGGACTGGTTTCCCCGCCTCGACGCGGTCGCCGCCTATACGCTGGTCCGTACCCGCCGCCCTTCCCGCATCGTCGAGGTGGGATCGGGCCATTCCACCCGCTTCATGGCCCGCGCGGTAAAGGACGGTGGCCTTCCCACCGCCATCACCGCGATCGATCCGGCACCCCGCGCGGTGATCGCGGGCCTGCCCATCACCTTCCTCAAGGCGACGCTGCACGCCGCCGGCACCGGGACCTTCGCCTCCCTGGCGGCGGGCGACCTTCTCTTCATCGATTCCAGCCACATCCTGATGCCGGGCTCGGATGTCGATCGCCTGTTCGGCGACATCCTGCCCGCACTCCCGGCCGGCGTGCTGGTCCATGTGCACGATATCTTCCTGCCCGACGACTATCCGGCCGAATGGGGCTGGCGCGGCTACAACGAACAGCAGGGCCTGTTCGGCTTCCTGACCGCGGGCTTCCGCCTCGACTTCGCCAGCCGCTACGCCGCCACCCGCATGCCCGAAGCGATCGGCCCGGTGGTGGGCGCACTGCCGCTCCTGCCCGGCGCCTTCGAAACCAGCCTCTGGATGACCAGGGTCTGACGTTTGCCGCAATCGCCGCTACACTGCCCGGCATGCGGACGCTTTATCATTTCTGGCTCTGCCCCCAGTCGCGCAAGGTGCGGATCGCGCTGAAGGAGAAGGGCCTCGACTTCGTGCTCGAGCTGGAACGGCCCTGGGAGCATCGCGAGGGCTATCTCGAGGTCAATCCGGCCGGCACCACGCCGCTCCTGGTCGAGGAGAACGGTGCGCAGGTCTGCGACGGGCAGACCATCTGTGAATATCTGGACGAGGTCTATCCGGACCGCCGGCTGATGGGCTTCGACCCGCTGGAGCGCGCCGAGACGCGTCGTCTCGCCGCCTGGTTCGACCAGAAATTCACCGCCGAGGTGCTGGAGCCGCTGGTGGGCGAGAAGCTGATCAAGCGCCTGACCCGCAACGGCGAGCCCAATTCCTCGGCCATCCGGGCCGGCCAGCACAACCTGCACATCCATCTTTCCTACATCGCCTATCTGGCCGAGCGTCGGACCTGGCTGGCGGGTGACGATTTCGGCCTCGCCGACATCGCCGCGGGTGCGCATCTGTCCTGCATCGACTATCTGGGCGACGTGCCCTGGGACGAGCATCCCCAGGCCCGCGACTGGTATGCCCGCATCAAGTCGCGGCCGTCCTTCCGCCCGGTGCTGGCCGACCATGTCGCCGGCCTGCCGCCGCCCCGGCACTACGCCGATCTCGATTTCTGACCATGTTGCCGGGCCCGCGGATCCGCGACGAGGCGCTCCGCCTCGGCTTCGATGCGGTCGGCTTCGCACGTCCCGACGCGGTGGGGCAGGCGGGCGAGCGCTTCGGCGCCTTCATCGCCGCCGGCATGCATGGCGACATGGGATGGCTCGCCGACAAGGCCGACCGGCGCCGGCATCCGAACGCGCTCTGGCCGGAAGCCCGGTCGGTCGTCATGCTGGGCATGAACTACGGGCCGGCGGAGGACCCGCTGCCCGCACTCGATGAGCGCGACCGCGGCGTCGTCTCCGTCTATGCGCGCGGCAAGGACTATCACGACGTCATCAAGCCGCGGCTGAAGTCGCTGGCGCGGCTCATCCACGGCGAGCTCGGCGCCGAGGTGAAGGTCTTCGTCGACACGGCGCCGCTCCTGGAAAAGCCGCTGGCCGCCGCCGCCGGCCTCGGCTGGCAGGGCAAGCACACCAATCTGGTCAGCCGGCAGTTCGGCTCCTGGCTCTTTCTCGGCGCCATCCTGACCACGCTCGATCTCGAGCCCGACGCGGCCGAGACCGACCATTGCGGTTCCTGCCGCGCCTGTCTCGACATCTGCCCCACCGCCGCCTTTCCGGCCCCCTACCGGCTCGATGCGCGGCGCTGCATCTCCTACCTGACGATCGAGCACAAGGGACCGATCCCGCGCGAATTCCGCACCGCCATGGGCAACCGCATCTATGGCTGCGACGACTGTCTCGCCGTCTGCCCCTGGAACAAGTTCGCGGCCCCGGGAACCGAGCCGGCGCTGGCGCCGCGCGCGGCGCTCACCCTGCCGTTCCTGGCCGACCTCGCCACCCTCGACGATGCCGGCTTCCGCGCCCGCTTCGCCGGCAGCCCGGTGAAGCGCTCCGGCCGCGACCGCGTGCTCCGCAACGTCGCGATCGCGCTCGGCAACAGCGCCAGCGCCGCCGCGCTGCCGGCGGTGGCCGGCCTCGCCGCCGATGCCTCGCCGCTGGTGCGCGGCGCGGCGGTCTGGGCATTGGCGCGCCTGTTGCCGGCGGGCGAGTTCGCGGCCCTGCGCGGCGCGCGCATCGAGGGTGAAACCCAAGCCGAGGTTCGTGGGGAATGGGAAGCGGCGTGACGCTGGCGCTGGTCGGGGCGGAAGCGGCGGGGCTGCTGGCCGCCCTGCATGCGCAATGCTTCGCCAGGGGCTGGACGAAGGAGGCGATGGCGATCCTGCTCGCCAATCCGGGGGCGGCCTGCCTGGTGACGCTGGAGGAGGGGGAGCCGGCCGGCATGCTGCTCTACCGCATGGCCGGCGACGAGGCCGAGGTGCTGACGCTGGGCGTCCTGCCCGGCCGGCGGGAACGCGGCCTCGGTGGCCGCCTGCTGGCCGCCGCGCTCCGCGGCATGACCGAGGCGGGGGCGGCGATGTGCTTCCTGGAAGTCGCCGCCGACAACGCCGCCGCGCTGGCGCTCTACCGCGCCGCCGGCTTCCGCGAGGTCGGCCTGCGCCCCGGCTACTACCACGAGGCCGGCCGGATGGTAGATGCGCTGGTGCTGCGCCGCGATCTCGCCCCTTGAAAGCGCGCGGCGAGGGCTGCACATAAGGCCCCGAAAACGTCATGGGTACCGAGAGGCCAGGATATGGGCGCCGAAACGCTGTCCTTCCAGGCGGAAGTCGCGCGGCTTCTGCACATCGTCACGCATTCGCTCTATACGAATAAGGAGATCTTCCTGCGCGAGCTGGTGTCGAACGCCTCCGACGCCTGCGACAAGCTGCGCTACCTCGCCCAGACCCATGCCGACCTGCTGGCCGAGGATCCCGACCTCCGCATCCGCATCGACATCGACAAGGACGCGAAGACGCTGACGGTGACCGACAACGGCGTCGGCATGAACCGCGAGGACATGGTGCAGAACCTCGGCACCATCGCCCGCTCGGGCACCGCCGCCTTCGCCCAGAGCATGTCGGGGGATGCCGCCAAGGACACCAAGCTGATCGGCCAGTTCGGCGTCGGCTTCTATTCCGCCTTCATGGTCGCCGACCGGGTCGCCGTCACCTCGCGCCGGGCCGGCGAGACCGAGGCCTGGACCTGGACCTCCGAGGGCACCGGCAGCTTCACCATCGAACAGGCGGAAACCGCCCCGCGCGGCACCCGCATCGTGCTGCATCTGAAGGAGAGCGAGGGCGACTTCCTGGAGAAGATCCGCATCGAGCGGATCATCAAGACCTATTCCGACCACGTGGCGCTGCCCATCGTGGTGGCGGCGGGCGGCGAGGAGGAGACGGTCAATACCGGCTCCGCCATCTGGACGCGCGCCAAGTTGCAGATCGACGCGCAGCAGTACAAGGAATTCTACCACCACGTCGGCCACGCCTTCGACGAGCCCTGGCTCACCGTGCACCACAAGGCCGAGGGCAAGATCGAATACACGATGCTGCTCTTCGTGCCGACGCAGAAGCCCTTCGACCTGTTCGAGCCGGACAGGAAGCACAAGGTGAAGCTCTACGTCCGCCGGGTCTTCGTCACCGACGGCTGCGAGGGCCTGGTGCCCTCCTGGCTCCGCTTCCTGAAGGGCGTGGTGGATTCCGAGGACCTGCCGCTCAACATCAGCCGCGAGACGCTGCAGGACAACCCGATCGTGCGCATGATCCGCTCCGGCGTCGTCCGCAAGGTGCTGGGCGACCTCGAGGCGAAGGCGAAGGACGAGCCGGAGGCCTATGCCGCCTTCTGGGAGACTTTCGGCGCCGTCCTGAAGGAGGGCCTCTACGAGGATTTCGAGAACCGCGAGCGGCTGATGAAGCTGGCGCGCTTCCGCTCCACCGCCTCCGAGAAGCTGGTCTCGCTGCCTGAATACCTGGAGCGGATGAAGGAAGGCCAGGACGCCATCTACTACATGACCGGCGACGACCTTTCGAAACTCTCGAAGAGCCCGCAGCTCGAGGGCTTCAAGGCGAAGGGCATCGAAGTCCTCTTGATGACCGATCCGGTCGACGACTTCTGGCTCAACATGTCGCCGCCTTTCGAGGGCAAGGCGCTGCAATCCGTCACCCGCGGCGACATCGACCTCTCGACCGTGAAGGGCGAGGAGAAGCCCGATGCCGAGAAGCCGGAAGCCGCGAAGGAAGACGACCTCGCGGCGCTGATCGCCGCCTTCAAGTCGGCGCTGGGCGAACTGGTGAAGGACGTGCGCGCCTCCGACCGCCTGACCGGCTCACCGGTCTGCCTGGTGGCGGCCGAAGGCGACATGGACATGCGCCTCGCGCGGCTGCTGCGCCAGGCGCGGCCGGGCGAGGCGGCGAACGCGCCCCGCATCCTCGAGGTGAACCCCCGGCACGCGCTGATCAGGAAGCTCGCCGGCCTCGCGAAGTCGGATGCCGCCGCGGTGGCGGATTCGGCGCATCTGCTGCTCGACCAGGCGCGCATCGTCGAGGGCGACAGCCCGGTCGATCTGGAGGCTTTCGTGCGGCGGCTGAACGCCGCCGTCGATCACGGATTGCCGGCCGCGTAATCCGCGTTCAGCCGCCGCCGTCGCCGCCGACGGCGGCGACCAGCACCTTGTCGATGCGCCGGCCGTCCATGTCGACCACTTCGAAGCGGAAGTTGTTCCATTCGAAATACTCGCCCGCCGCCGGGATATGCCCGAGCCGCCACAGCACGAAGCCCGCCACGGTGTGGAATTCGCCCGCCTCGATCGGATTGGGCAGGTCGAGCAGTTCGGTGAGTTCGTCGAGGCCGAGCCAGCCGTCGATCAGCCAGGACCCGTCCTCGCGCTCTACCACTTCCGACTTGTCGAGCGTGCCGGGGCCCGACAGCTCGCCCACGATCGTCTCGAGCACATCGGTGGCGGTCACGATCCCCTGAACGCTGCCGTATTCGTCCACCACCAGCGCCATGTGGATGGCCGAATGCTTCAGGAGGTCGACCAGCTGGAAGGCGTCCGCCCCTTCGGGAACCACCGGCGCCTCGCGCACGGCGCTGCGCAGGTCGAGCGGCTTGCCCGCCAGCAGCTGGTCCAGCAGGTCCTTGGTCTGCACGATGCCGAGGACTTCGTCGATCGACCCCCGGCAGACCGGATAGCGCGAATGCCCGGTGCCCACGATGGTGGCCCGCGTCGCCGCCTCCTCGTCCTCGATGTCGAGCCACACCACGTCGGTGCGGTGGGTCATCAGCGCCCGGGCCGGCCGGTCGGCGAGGCGCATGACGCCCGAGATCATCTCGCGCTCGCCTTCCTCGATCACCCCGTGCTCGGCGCCCTCCTCCAGCATGGTGCGGATCTCCGCTTCGGTGACGCCGCTCTCGGTCTCGCGATGCGCGCCCAGCAGCCGGAGCACCCCCTCGGTCGAAACGCGCAGCAGGAACACCGCCGGCAGCGTCACCCGCGACATGACGTCGAGCGGGCCGGCGACGCGGATCGCGATCATCTCGGCCCGCCGGAGCGCCAGGCGCTTGGGCACCAGCTCGCCCAGGATCAGCGACAGATAGGTCACCACCACCACCACGAGGCCGAGCGCGATGCCCGAGGCCGCCGGTTCCAGCACCGGCACGGTGGCGATCGCCACCGCCAGCTTCTCGGCGATGGTGGCGCCCGACAGGGCGCCCGCCAGCACGCCGATCAGCGTGATCCCGATCTGCACGGTGGGCAGGAAGCGGTCGGGTTCCTCGGCCAGCGCCAGCGCCCGGCCGGCGCGCGCATCCCCCTGGTCCAGCATCGCTTGCAGGCGTGGCTTGCGGGACGACACCACCGCAAGCTCGGACATGGCGAAGAAACCGTTGAGCAGTACGAGAAACAGGATCGCAATCAGTTCGATCAGCATGGCCTCTGGCTTTCACCGCCTGGCACCGCCCCTTCGGACCGCGCCTGCGTCGGCGCCATGATAGCAAGCGATGTCTCAGCTTGCGCGGGCGATGATGGCGACCGGCCCGCCGCCGTCCGGCCCCTGGTGCTCGGCGCCGCCGGAAACGAACAGGCGCGTATCGCCGATCAGCCCGGCCAGCACGCCGCCGACCAGCGCGCGGGCATGCCGCGTCGCGTTGATGTCGCTGTCGTCCCACATGATGTGCCGGGCGCCGCGGATCTGCCCCGACCGCGACGGTTCCGCCTTGGCCAGCAGCGCCACGAAGCGCCCGCGCGCGCCCTCGTCGAGCTGGCCCCCCGCCGGCAGGCCCAGCCTGGCCAGCACCCCCTGCGCCGCCGGCAGGTCGATGCCGTCCTTCATCACTGCGTGGTCGATGACGAGATCGCCGCCCCAGGCATCGCTCATGCCGGCCAGCATGATCTCGTTCCGCATCAGCTCGATCCCCGCCGAGGTGCTGGCGCGGGAGGACCAGAGCGAGAGGTCGGCGCCGATCGCCGCATCGGGCGGCACCGCCGCCACCTCGCCCAGCGCCAGCGCGACGCCGAGCGCCGAGGCGCCGCGCGACAGGCCCATGGAATGATAGGTGTCCTCGGTCGCGACGGTTTGCCCCCGCGCCTCCGCCTCGGCGATGCGTTCGCGGGTGAGAAGCGGGCATTTGATCTGCACGTAATGCACGTCCGCCGGATCGGCGATGCCCGCTTCCGCCATCGCCGCGCGCACCGCGGCCGCCGTCGCCTCCACCTGCGCCGCCCGGCCGATCTCCTCGGGGGCGAAGGCGCGGGTGAAGGCGGTGCCGAGCGCCAGGCGCTTTTGCCCCGCCGCCGCCACGCCGTCGGGTGCCTTGGCGAAGAGCAGGAAATGCGGCGACAGCCCGCCCTCGGTCCCCCCCGACATGACGAAGGCGACCTTGCCGTCCAGGTCCTTCGGCCGGCAGCCGAGCGTCTCGGCCAGCGCCGCCTTCAGGCTGGCGGTGGCGAAGCCGCGGGTGAAATCGTTGACGCAGCCGTTGCCTTCCGTCTTGCCCAGCACCGCCAGGATGTCGCCCGCCGCCACGGCGCCGCTCTCGATCAGCCCGATCACCCCCGTGACATCGGAAGGATCGGACATGGGAACGCGATGGACGATGGCGCGCACGGGTTTCCTCCAGCAGGATCGATACTCGTGAAACCGGGGCAAGCCCCATGCCAAGAGCATCGCTGACCGAGCGCCTGCGCGGAAGCCTGAAGCGCCGCTGGGCTGGCATCGCCTGGCCGGCGGAAGGCAAGGTCGTCGAGTTCGAGGGCGCCCGCTTCCGCCTCGACCGCACCGGCGATGTCGACCGCGCCATCGCCTTCAAGGGCGGGCACGAACGAGCCCAGATCGCGCATCTGCTGGCGGCGGTCGAACGCCTGCACCCGGCTCTCTTCGTCGATATCGGCGCGCATTTCGGCCTCTACGCCGCGCTGCTGGCCTGCCGGACCGCCGTGCCCCGCATCCTGGCCCTGGAACCCGACCCGCGCAGCCTGATCCGCCTGCGCGAGAACCTGCGCCTGAATCAGGCGGAAGCACGCGTGGAGGTCATCGCCGCCGCCGCCTCCGACCGATCCGGCCGCGCCGCCTTCCGGGGTGAGGTCGCGCGGTCCATCGGCCGCTCGCGCCTCGATCCCGCCGGCCTCCTGCAGGTGCCGACCATCCGCCTCGACGAGATCATCACCGGCCAGGGCGCTGGCATCGTCTTCAAGATCGATGTCGAGGGGCACGAGGCGGCGGCCCTCGACGGGCTCGACCGCACGCTGCGGACCAACCGCTGCTTCCTGCAGGTGGAATGTTTCGAACCCGCGCGCGAGGCCCTCACCGCCGCCATGGCCGCCCGCGGCTACCGGCTCACGCAGCGGATCGGCGACGACCTCTATTTCGAAGGCGCGCCATAGAGTTCGGCTGTTGTACACTCGCGTAAGTGGCGGAGCTGAGGCGGGCGGGGGACATGGTCGCACGGGTGTGGACGGTGGCGTTCCAGGGGATGGAGGCCAGGCCCGTCGACGTGCAGGTTCAGCTCGGCTCCGGCATGCCCTCTTTCACCATCGTGGGCCTGGGCGACAAGGCGGTGGCGGAAAGCCGCGAGCGGGTGCGCGGCGCCTTCGCCGCCGTCGGCCTCGCCCTTCCCCCCAAACGGATCACCGTCAACCTCGCCCCCGCCGACCTGCCGAAGGAAGGCAGCCACTACGACCTCCCCGTCGCCCTCGGCCTGCTGGTGGCCTTGGGCGTGCTCCCGGCGGAGGAGGTGGCGGGCCATACCGCGCTCGGCGAGCTCGGCCTCGACGGCGGCATCGCCCCGGTCGCCGGCGTCCTCTGCGCGGCGATGGCGGCGGCCGAGGCCGGGCGCGGCATCATCTGTCCGCGCGGCAACGGGCCGGAAGCCGCCTGGGCCAACGGCCCCGGCGTGATCGCCGCGCCGAACCTCTTGGCCCTGGTCAACCACTTCAAGGGCACCCAGGTGCTCTCCGCCCCGGAGGCGCGGCTCGCCGACCTCGCCCCCGCCGGCCCCGATCTCCGCGACATCAAGGGCCAGGAGACGGCGAAGCGCGCGCTCGAGATCGCCGCCGCCGGCGGCCACAACCTCTGCATGATGGGCCCGCCCGGGGCGGGGAAGTCGATGCTGGCCGCGCGCCTCCCGGGCCTCCTGCCGCCGCTCGGGCCCGCCGAGGCGCTGGAAGTCTCCATGGTCGCCTCCATGGCGGGCGAACTGGCCGAGGGCCGCCTGCTGCGCCAGCGCCCCTTCCGCAGCCCGCACCACTCGGCCTCGATGGCGGCCCTGGTCGGCGGGGGGATGCGGGCCAAACCGGGCGAGGTCAGCCTCGCGCATCTGGGCGTCCTCTTCCTCGACGAACTGCCGGAATTCCAGCGCGGCGTACTCGACAGCCTGCGCCAGCCGCTGGAGACGGGGAAGGTGGTGGTGGCCCGCGCCAATGCCCATGTCACCTATCCGGCCCGGGTGCAGCTCGTGGCGGCGATGAACCCCTGCCGCTGCGGCCACCTGGCCGATGCCGCCCAGGCCTGCGGCAAGGCGCCGAAATGCGCCGCCGACTACCAGTCGCGCATCTCGGGCCCGCTCTACGACCGCATCGACCTGCAGGTGGACGTCCCCGCCGTCTCGGCCGCCGACCTGACGCTGCCGCCGCCGGCCGAAGGCTCAGGCGAAGTGGCGGCCCGCGTGGCCAAGGCCCGCGAGCGCCAGACGGCGCGCTACGGCGACAGCGGCATCCGCACCAATGCCGAGGCCGACGGCGAACTCCTGGAACGCATCGCCGCCCCGGAAGAGGCGGGCCGCAAGCTCCTGGCCGACGCGGCGGGCGCGCTCAAACTCTCGGCCCGCGGCTACCACCGCGTCCTCCGCGTGGCCCGCACCATCGCCGACCTCGAAGGGCAGGAAACCGTGCGCCGGACCCATATCGCCGAGGCTCTGAGCTATCGGCGGGTGGGGTTGGTGCGGTGATGTACCGATAAAAATGGAGGATACTATGACTGCCACTGAGGATACGTTTGTCATTCAACTTGACGGAAAATGGACTCTAGAAGATCTATATATATTTCCGAGAGCATTTGAGCAAGTCTATTTCTCTGTTTGGTCGCTTCAAAATGATAAAGAAGGCACTGATGAAAGAATTGAACATGCCTACCGTGCATACCCGTGGCAAGGTGGATTTAGTGCTGTAAATTTCTTTAATGAATTGAAGTATATTACTCCTAAACGCAGGCGCCCAAGAATTATTAAAATTGAGTACTCCTCACCAGGTTTGATTGAGTTAGCATTATGGTTGGTGGTTGCTCAGCAAGTTAGTTACGGTGACAGTGCACTTAATTGACAAGCGCAGCCATGCATTGATAATGCGTCCATGGCTCGCATGGCACGACAGGTTTTCGCCGGCATTCCTCACCACGTCACCCAGCGGGGCAACGGCCGGGCGCAGACATTCTTCAATGACGGCGACTACGCGGCCTATCGCGATCTGCTGGCCGAGCAGACTCGGGCCGCCGGGGTGGAAGTCTGGA
>Ga0164290_1000416_pt1 | contig 141383 bp, 145 predicted proteins | sample Micstemetagenome_FD_108782 | JGI IMG/M metagenome (GOLD analysis project Ga0164290, IMG submission 108782) | Contaminated culture microbial community from soil near Moab, Utah, USA - Microcoleus steenstrupii SON62 (Illumina Assembly) | ecosystem: Environmental > Terrestrial > Soil > Soil crust...
CCTGGCGGCCTGACCTTGGTCGAGGATCGCTGTTGCCCCGGACCGCGCGGTCGGCGGCATCGGCAAGCGTCACCCTGCCGCTCATCAGTTCCGCACCAAAGCCTTCGGTCCAGGCGGCGTAGCGATCCTCGACAAAGCGGTCGAGCGTGCCATCCTCGATGATCGCTGCGGCGTTCAGCAGCGCACGCGCAAGCACGTCGGCGCCGCCGATATGAGCGTGGAACAGGTCCTCTGCATCCATGCTCTGACGGCGAACCTTGGCGTCGAAGTTAAATCCCCCCGTGGTGAAGCCGCCGGCCTTCAGCAGATGGTACAGCGCCAGCGTCATCTCAGGGACGTTGTTTGGAAACTGGTCCGTGTCCCAGCCATTCTGTGGATCGCCTCGGTTCATGTCGATCGAGCCGAAAATCCCGAGCGCATTGGCGGTGGCGATCTCGTGTTCGAAACTGTTGCCGGCCAGCGTCGCGTGGTTCGCCTCGATGTTGACCTTGATCTGGTCCTCGAGGCCGTAGCGCTTCAGGAAGCCGTAGACGGTCGCCGCGTCCCGGTCATATTGGTGCTTGGCCGGTTCGTGGGGCTTGGGCTCGATCAGGATCGTGCCCGTGAAGCCGATCCGATGCTTGTGCTCGACCACCATCGCCATGAAGCGTCCGAGCTGGTCCAGTTCGCGAGCAAGATCGGTGTTGAGGATCGTGTCATACCCCTCGCGGCCGCCCCACAGCACGTAGTTGGCGCCGGCGAGTTGGTGCGTCGCCTCAAGCATGGAGCGGGTCTGCAGGGCAGCCCAGGCAAAGACTTCAGGGTCCGGGTTCGTCGCTGCACCGGCGGCGTACCGCACATGACCGAACAGGTTCGCCGTGCCCCAGAGAAGCCGCACTCCGGTGTCGGCGATCTTCTCCTGCATCGCGTCCGTGGTCTCAGCGAGGCTGGAGACATATTCGGGTGCGCTCCCGAAGTCGGCCATCGCGTCCACGTCGTGAAAGCAAAAGAATGGCGCGCGCAACCGGCTGAAGAAGTCGAACGCAGCGTTCAGCTTCAGCATCGCTCGCCAGCGGTCCACCCGCTGGCCCGGCGCCCAAGGCCTTTCGAACGTGCCGGCGCCAAAGACATCCGAGCCGGGCCAGTTAAAGCTGTGCCAATAGGACACAGCCCAGCGCAGATGGTCTTCCATCCGCTTTCCCAGCACCAGCCGGTCCGGTTCGTAATACCGATAGGCGAGCGGGTTCGTGCTCTCCGGCCCCTCAAAGCAGATGGGTGGCACGTCCGCGAAGTAAGTCATGAGGGTCGCTCCGGGTCGAATAGCGGCTGAAGACTTGAATAGATTTGCTGAAACAGGGCTCGGCGCTCCCCAAGCCGCTCCGCGAGCTCAACCCGCGGCTCGGCACTGCCGATAAGGGTCCCGGGGGTGCAGACCACCTCGGCTGCCTCGCCCGTCAGAGCCATGCGGGCCAGACGCGCGGCACCGAGCGCCGGTCCGACCTCGGCACCCTGGCGATACTCGAGGTGCGTGCCCAAGGCCGATGCCAGTATCTCGCCCCACAAGCGGGACCGCGATCCGCCGCCGAGTACCGCAAGCCGCTCGATGCCGGTGCCTGCCGCGCGAAGCGCATCCGTACCATCGGCAAGCGCGAAGGCAGTGCCCTCCAGCACCGACCGCATGAGTTCCGCGCGGGTCGTGCGATCCGTCAGGCCGAACCACACTCCCTTGGCGTGAGGGTCATTATGCGGCGTGCGCTCGCCAGAAAGGTAGGGCAGGAAGATTGGCAGGTCCTGTTCAGAGCTCGCCTCAGCCGCGGCAATGGCGGCGGCCACATCGGCATGGCCGCCCAGAGCCGCGGCCCACGGGATGCAACTCGCGGCGGAGAGGACGACCGCCATCTGATGCCAGCGGCCAGGCAGTGCATGGCAGAATGCGTGCACCGCTTTCGCAGGGTTGGGCGCGAAGCCGTCGGAGACGGCGAACACCACGCCAGAGGTACCAAGGCTGAGGAGAGCGTCGCCCGGCGCCACCACGCCTGCTCCAATCGCACCGGCCGCGTTGTCGCCGGCGCCGGCCGCGACCGGCACTTGGGGGAGGCCCAGCTCGGCCGCCGCGCCGGCGCCCAGCCGCCCAGATGGCTCGCACCCCTCGAGCAGTTTTGGCATATTTTGTTCGGACAACCCGGAGGCGGCGAGCATCGCCGCCGACCATCGGCGTTCGGCGACATCGAGCCAGAGCGTTCCCGCGCTATCGGACATGTCGGAGGCATGATCGCCGGTTAAGCGCAGTCGGAGATAGTCCTTGGGCAGCAACACCGTGGCTATGCGACTGAACGCCGCAGGCTCATGGCGCTGGACCCAGAGCAGCTTGGGCGCCGTGAAGCCCGGCATGGCGATGTTGCCCGTGATCACGCGGCTTTGCGGCTCGGCTGCCTCAAGCATGGCACATTCGGCATGCGCGCGGCCGTCGTTCCAGAGAATGGCTGGGCGCACCACATGGTCCCCACCGTCGAGCAGCACAGCACCGTGCATCTGACCCGACAGGCCCATGCCCCGTACCGCAGCCCGGTTGCGCGGCGCGAGCGCACCCACGGCAGCGCAAGTGGCCCGCCACCACTCCTCTGGATCCTGTTCGGACCAGAGGGGGTGCGGACGCGATATGGACAGTGGCGCGACCGCTTGGTCGACTACCGTGCTCGCATCGTCGATGACCACCGCCTTGACGCCGGAGGTGCCGAGATCAATGCCGAGCCACATGCCCCTCGGCCTAGAACGTCAGGCTCGCGACCAGCGGCGCCGGATCGGCGGCCGACCGCGCCACGATGACCTGGTGCTCTCCCCTCTCGATCAACCAGCTGTGCGTCGCGGGATCCCGATACTTGAGACTCTCCATCGGAACAGTGAAGCGGACCAGCTTCGTTTCCCCGGGGTTCAACTTCACGCGAGCGAAAGCCTTCAGGCTTTTCGACGCTCGAGGAGTGACCGTCCCAGGGAAGCCGACGTATAGCTGCACCACCTCGTCGGCGGGAAAACTGCCATCGTTTCGAACCGCGACACTCGTCTCGATTGCGGACCCGGCTTGGCGCGCGGTCAGTGCCCGGTAGGCGAACTGCGTGTATGAGAGGCCATGCCCGAACGGGTAGCGGGGCTCGATCCCTTCATGCTCGAACTTCGCGTAGCCGTGCCAATAGCCGTACTCGATGCGGTCGGCGTCCCGGTCGAAAAAGGGATAGTGTTCGGCATCTCTCGCCACGGTGAAGGGGAGGCGGCCGGATGGACTGACCTCGCCAAACAATAGCCGGGCGAGCGCCGTGCCTCCTTCCATGCCCGCGTAGAAGGTCTGGACGATGGCGGAGACCTCTTCCCGCCATTCCTCGACGATCACGGCCGAGCCCGCGACGATCACCACCACAACCGCTTTGCCGCTCTTCGCTGCAGCCCGGACCAGCGCCACCTGATCGTCCGGAAGTCGCAGGTCGAGGCGGTCGCCGCCGCGGGACGGGCGTCCCCCACCGATCTCGTTCTGCGCCGCTACTGCTTCTTCGGAGGCGCCACCGTCGTCCTGGCCGAGGCTGATGTCGCCCGGGATGTACTCGCCTTCCTGGTCGGCTGTATAGCCGACGACGACGACCACCGCGTCGGCAGCCTCCGCCGCCTGTGCCGCGCCTTCAAGGTCGCTTTCGTCGCCCGTGAGGATGGCGCTTTCCCCGAGGTAGAGCCGCAGCCCCTCCAGTGCCGTCACGATATAGGGCGGCCGCACCCTGCTGGATCCGAAGTCGCCCGTATTCTCCATCGCGGCGAGCCGCCCGAGCACGGCCAGTTTGCGCAGCTTGCCCCTGGCGAGCGGCAGGACGCCGTCATTTTCGAGCAGCACCGCGGACTTCTCGGCCGCTTCCAGCGCCAGGGCCCGGTGCGCCGCGGAAGCGACGAGTTCCATGCCATAGGTCTCGAGCGGGTCCTCTGCCGTGGCGAAGCGGTAGATGACGCGCAGGATGCGTCGGCATGCGTCGTCGATGACCTGCGGCTCGACGTGACCGGCCTCGACCGCGGCGAGGAGCTTCTCCCCGAACACCATCGGCTCAGGGTTTTCGACGTCCAGACCGGCGGCGGCGCCATAAGGCTTGTAGACCCCGAATACCCAGTCGGAATGGACGAAGCCGGCGAACCCCCATTCACCCCGGAGGATGTCGGTCAGCAGATGGCGATTCTGACCGCAATACTCGCCGTTAAGCTTATTGTACGCGGACATCACGGTAGCGACGCCCGCGTCCAGCGCCCGCTTGAAATGCGGAAGGTAGATCTCGTGCAGCGTGCGCTCGTCGACCTTTACGTCCACCTTGAAACGGGCGTTCTCCATCGAGTTCAGCGCGAAATGCTTGACAGTCGCGACGACGTTATGCGCCTGAATTCCGGTCCCGAGTGCAGCCGCCATCTCTCCTAGCAGATGCGGATCCTCGCCATAGGTCTCCTGCGCTCGGCCCCAGGCCGGGTGGCGCAGCAGGTTTATGCATACGGCGCCGGAGAGGGTGGCGTCCTGCGCGCGCGCTTCCACCCCCATGGCCATGCCAACGCGAAATTCTAGGTCGGTATCGAATGCTGCCCCACGGGCCATCGAGCAGGGGAAGCAGGTCGAGTTGCCGCGTGCGACTCCGCGTGGACCGTCGGTGAAATATAGAGCAGGCACTCTCAGACGCTCGATGCCCCCGCCGGCGCGATAGGCATTGGCGCCCCAGGTCCCGCCGCTGGCCTTGTACTGCCCGAAGAAGCCTTTGCCCGACATCATCCCGACCTTCTCGGCGAGAGACGCTTCCTTGATTATGGCTTCTATCGTGTGAGCGAGCTGTTGCTCGGACATGCCCTTGCGAGGCCCGAAGTCGGTCATCCGCGGTCCTTCAGATAGTGTGTCAGTTGGTGAACAGCATCGCTATGAGCGCGTCCGCTAGTCGCTCCACGAACTCGGGCTTGCCGACGTCGGTCTCGAACACGCGACGGAGATGCGCGGAAAGGACGAACGTCATCTGGCTGGCGGAGCTTAGGATGATCGAACACAGTACAGGATCGGGGACGCGCAGCTCGGCACGGTGAGTCTGGAAGACCGATCGGAACCGTTCGGTGTTGGCGCCCACGAATTCCTGCACCGCCCAATCGAGCCGCGGCGTGTCCGCGATCGCTTCGTGAACCAGTATCTGTGCGTGCTCCGGGTGATGCGCGCAGTACCGCACCCAGCGACGCACCATCTCCTTCAGTCCCTCTACGGTTGACGGGTCGAGGGGGTTTTCCATCTGCTGGGTGCGGAATTCCTCTCGCTGCCGGTCGAACATTTGCCGGATGGCGGCACGCCAGAGTTCTTCCTTGTCTGCGAAATGGTAACGCAGTGAGGCATGATGCACGCCGGCCTCGGTCGCGATCATGCGCGTGGAGGCTGCCTCGAAGCCGATCCGCGAGAAGAGGCGCAGTGCGCCCTCCAGTATCGCCGTGCGGGTCGGTTCGCTGCGCGATCCCAGGTCGACGACATGGGGTGCACCCCGGTTGACGTTTTCTTTTCGCTTCATGGTCGGGAAGACTAGCAGGATGTTTAGAAGGCGACATGGTGGTCAGCGCACCGCTAGCCGGGAGACCGCGCTCTCGGCATAGCCGTAGCGGATTGCCTTGGCCTCGACGGCTGAAGGACCCTCAATGATCACCGGTTGCGTGTAGAGGCGCCACGCGTCGTCCGGGCCCAGCCTGTAGCCCAGCGAGGCCCCTGGGGTGCGGGAAGCGATGCGGAGCTGGCGCTTATCGCCTCTGACGACGACTTCGAGCGCCGGCGCCAAGGTTGCCGGTTGCTTCATCCCTGGCCACATGCGCTCGATCATGGCTGGCTCGGTGACCGCGCTGTCGTCGCCGACGCGCCTGATCCAACGCTCATATGCAGCGCGAAGCCGACGTAGCACCCCTGCCTTGGCAGGATCTCCAGCCCGGTTGCGCACCGTATCCGGGTCGGTCGAGAGATCGTAAAGCTCCTCCGGAACCCGCGGCGCCTGGAAATACTGCTGGATAGCGGGAGGAAGCTGATTTGCACCACGCAGCCGCCAGAGCTCCTGCATCGAGGGAAGGACATCCCGGAAGGCAAGCGGACGGAAGAAGGGGAGGTCGGGGCGCAGGTTCCGGACATATTGATGGCGCCCGTCGTGCACGCTGCGCTGCCATTCGGGCACCTCGTCGAACCGGTCGGCGCCTGCGAACACATAGGGGTTTTTCCCCGCGGCCCCTCCTCCCAGAAACGGCCTTCCGTGCATCCAATCCGGGACTGGCAGCGTGGCCAGGCTCAACACCGTCGGCGCGATGTCGACGAATGAGATCAGCTGTTCGCGCTGCTCGTTCGCGGACACGGCCTTCGGAAGCCGCACGATAAGTGGCACGCGCAGGCCCGCGTCGTAGATTGCACGCTTCATCCGAGGCAGGCCGTCACCATGGTCCGCGCTGATGATGACTACCGTGTTCTCAAGGACGCCATCCGCCTTCAGCGCTGCCATGATCCAGCCGACTTCGCGCTCATCATGGGCGAGGTTGTCGTAGATCCGGGCGATGTCACCGCGCACTGTCGGCGTATCTGGCAGAAATGCGGGCACCCGAACCTGGGCTGGATCGGTGAGGCGCTCCTTTCCGGCGAGGTCGGCCCGGTTTCGCGCGATCACGCGCTGCACCAAAGGGTTGCTGCTCTTCAGGTCCTCGGGCCAGATATAGCTCTCGTGGGTGCGTTGCAGGTTAATGAACGCGAAGAACGGCCGGCCCTTGGGGCGTGTCCTCCAGTTCGCCTTGGGTGCGTTGACGTCCCAGATCGTGAACGGGTCGCCGATCTGATAATCGGTCTTGCCCACATTGATCGTGTAGTATCCTGCTGCCCGCAGCAACTCCGGCAGCCATTTTACCTGCGGAGGCGGCACTGCCTCATAATCGATCGGCCCCCCGCCCGGCAGTCCAGCCGCCCCTTTGGTGCGCATATGCTGCGCGGCAATCGTCTGCTGGTGCCGCCCGGAGAACAGCGCCGCGCGCGAGGGCGCGCACACCGGTGCCGTTACGAATGTGTTCGGGTAGCGAATCCCCTCTTTCGCCACGGCATCGAGATTAGGCGTTCGCGCAAGTCGGTCGCCAAAGGCCCCGATGCGGGGGGAGAGATCGTCGAACATGATGACGACGAAGTTCGGCCGCGGCGGCATCGGCGGCGCGGCGGCCAGGCTGGCCGAATAAGCCGCGATCAGGGAAAGCAATGCAACTGCAGGAACGCGCGGCACCGCTCAGAAGCTCACACGGACGCTGGCGCCGAAATAGCGGTTTGCCTCCTTCGGTAGGTAGTGGTCGAGATTGTTCGGGCTCGCGGCGTTGCCGAAGAACGCGTCGCGGAAGATCGACGTGGCGTATTCCTCGTCGAACAGATTGCGGACGAACAGCGTGACATGGAAGCGGTTGCCCACCTCCTTGAGGCCGACACTCGCGTCGACGGTGACGTAGCCATCCTGTCGCGTAAGCGGGTCCTGCTCGAGCGAAAACAGGACATCGCTCTGCATGTTGAGCGATGACTGGAAGAAAGCCTTGAGGCCGTCCGTTACCGGCACCTCATATCGCCCCCGTCAGGTTCAAGCGGTACTTTGGGGCATTAGGCAGGCGGCCGTCGTCGATGTTCTGGCGATTGAGACCAGCAGCCTCTCCCGTGAACCGAAAGCAGGTGTTCGACGGCTGCGCGGCGGTGGGAGCGATGATGATCGCGACTTGAGACAGGTTGCAGTTGGTGCCGCTCGTATTGATGTCGGCATCGAGGAAGGTCAGCCCGCCGCTGAGCGTGAACCGGTCTGTGGGGCGAGCCGTGAACTCCACCTCGACGCCCTTGGACGTGCTGGAGCCCGCGTTGGTCTGGACGAACTGATTGAGGCCGTTGACCTGCGTGGTGGCCTGCACCTGGAGATCGTCATATTTCTGGTGAAAGAGGGCCACGTTGACCGAAAGGCGTCCGTCCGCCGTCGCACCCTTGAAACCCAGTTCGTAGGCATCGACTGTCTCTGGCCGCACCGGCTGCTGAGTGGCGAAGTTGGCAGTGACCTCGACGTCGTAGCCGCGGCCCTTATAGCCCTGAGTGTAGGTGAAATAGGCCTGAGCGTTGCGCGCGAAGGCGTATTGAACACCGCCCTTCAACGACAGGTCGGTGTCGCTTACTGAGTTTGCACCCACGCTGGGGCCCAGCAGCGGCAGGTCGCCCCCCAGGATGCCGGTACCCGGCCGATTGCCGCTGTAGGACACTTTCTCCTTCTGCACGCGAAAGCCGCCGATCAGTGAAAGCGCGTCCGTGATGTTTGCGGTCAGCTGCCCGAACGCGGCGTAATTCTTAGTCTTCGTGTTGGCATCATGAAAGGTGGAGCGCGGCTGGGGGACGGCACATGGCTGGCCCGGCACGGCCGGCCCGTTGGCACCGCCCGGCAAGCAGAAGAACACTCGACGGTTGAAGCCACGGTCAAGATCGAGATCATAGTAGAAGAGGCCGGCTACGTACTCGAGGAATCCGCCGGTTGGCGAGGAGATGCGCAGTTCCTGGCTGAGCTGCTTGATGTCGGTGGTTCCGCCATTCACATTGAATTGCCCGATCCCAGTTGCGACCAGGGGAAGCAGGAACAGGGGCTTGGGATTGTTGAGCCCGTCCACGTCGATATTGTTGGCGAAGTCCCAGGTACGATAGGCGCTGATCGATGTCAGCGTGTGATCGCCGACCTGGAGGTTCGCCTCTAGCGAAGCGCCCCACTGCTCGGTGTTGTTGAACGTGGCGGCGTCGTTCTGCACACGCGTATTGGTCCGGCTCGGCACGATCGGCGCGAGCAGGGATAGTGCAACCGGATTGGCGAAGGAACGTGCCTGGAATTGGCAGCAATCCGCTTTCGACTTCCGGTAGTCGCCGATCAGAAGCAGGTTTAGCGTGTCGGACGGCTCGAACTCGAGTTTGCCCCGCACCCCGTAGCTCTCGCCGCCATTATAGTCCCTACCTGTAGCGATGTTTCGGATATGTCCTCCGACATCGTTCCAGAAGCCGGTCAGCCGAAAGCCGGCACGGGTGCCGAGCGGACCGGACACGCTGCCTCTCAGCCGGTACTCGTCCTGTTCCGCGATCACGGCTTCGCCCTCGAAGGTCAGCGAATCCGATGGTCGCTTGGTGACGACGTTGATGACGCCTGCCGTCGCGTTCTTGCCGAAGAGCACGCCCTGGGGGCCACGCAGGACCTCGATGCGCTCAATGTCAATGAGGTCCTGAAAGCCCTGCCCCTGCCGCGACAGCACCACGCCATCGACCACGAAGGACACGCTCGATTCGAGCCCCACATTGAACAACGCGGTGCCGACCCCGCGAATGCGAACGTTATTGTTTAGGTCATTGGTGGATTGGGTGAACGTCAGTGATGGCACCAGCTGCTGGAGCGTGTCGATGCCTCGAACCTGATTGTTGGCGAGCGTGTCTCCTGAAAGCGCGGTCACTGCGATGGGTACGTCGATGAGGCGCTCCTCTCGGCGCTGCGCCGTCACGACGATGTCCAGTGCTGAGGCTGGCTCGGCTTGAGCGGCTCCTGATCCGACCTGCGCCGTGGCGGGAGTAGTGGCGCACATCGCGAACGCCGTGAGTGCCGTTCCAACACGCAAGCCCGACATCATCTTCATGATCCATCCCCTCTGCTCTCGCAAGTATGTACAATCGTATAAACTATGCAAGTGCATAAACTGACGAGTGCATGCCGACTGAGGCTAACGAGAGCTCGCACGATGACCATTTCGGGCAACTGGCTGACCTATGCCGACATCCCGCCGCCGCTGGTGCCACGTCCGGTAGATGGCGGCTAATCAGCCGGGGTAACCCAAGTGCGCATCGCGGTGACGACCCACAAGTCCACGTTCGGGACTGCCTTGCGGCTTCCCCTGGCTGCTTCGGGCCTGAGTATCCTGAAGCGCGCAGCTTGGACGAACGTCCTCTTCTTGCTCATGATCACCTGGAAGCCGCCGTTCTGCTTTCCCCCCAACTTCGGTGATTTCCGCCCTGAGTGTGTCACGTCCGGGATGGGTGCGAAGCTGACATCCAGGCTGTGTGCCTGACCGGCATGTTACGGCCGTCGACATCCTACGTCTGAACCGAGGCTGTTCGAGGACTAGCGGGTTGCGCACTAGACTGTAGCACACATGTGCTACATACGGGCTTGGGCGATCCTAAAAATCCGCGGGTTTCCGATGCTTTCGGGGACGAGATATTTCCGTTAAGAATCCTCTCTCCCCGACCATTTTCATCCTTTCTCAGGCTCGTGGTTTCGCCAGTGAACGACGATAGCGCCGTGGTCCTCTTCTCCGGTGGGCAGGACTCCGCCACCTGCCTCGCCTGGGCGCTGCAGCGGTTTGGGCGGGTTGAAACGATCGGGTTCGATTATCGCCAACGGCACCGGGTCGAGCTGGAGGTGCGCGAGCCGGTGCGCCGGGGCTTGGGCGGGCTCTCGCCGGATTGGGCGCAGCGGCTTGGGCCGGATCACCTGCTCGACATGGGCCTGCTCGGCGCGATCAGCGACACGGCGCTGACGGCGGACATGGACATTGCCATGCGCGCCGACGGGCTGCCGAACACCTTCGTGCCCGGGCGGAACCTGATCTTCCTCACCTTCGCCGCCGCCGTCGCCTACCGGCGCGGCGCGCGGCACATCGTACTCGGCGTCTGCGAGACGGACTATTCGGGCTACCCGGATTGCCGCGACGACACGATCAAGGCGATGCAACTCGCGCTCAACCTCGGCATGGCGAGCCGCTTCGTGCTGCACACGCCGCTGATGTGGGTCGACAAGGCGGGCACCTGGGCAATGGCCGAGAAGATCGGCGGCGCCGCTCTCGTCGAGCTTATCCGCGACGGCACGCACAGCTGCTACGCGGGCGATCGCAGCACGCGGCATGACTGGGGCCATGGCTGCGGCGCCTGCCCAGCCTGCGAGCTGCGCGCCGCGGGTTGGCAGCAGTATATAGGCGGCAAGCTTTAGGGCAGGCCGACGGCCTTGTGCGTCTGGAGCGTGAGCCGCCAGCGCGGGTGGGCCAGGCAGTAATCCGCCGCCGCGCGCGTATTGGCCGCCACGTCGGGGCCGTCGAGGGGCTGCAGCAGCAGATGGTCGAAGGCGAGGCCCTCCACCTCTTCCGGCTCGATGCGCGGATTGGGGTAGACGAGCTTCAGTTCGTCGCCACGCGCGACCGCCAGCGGCAGCGCCTTGGGGCTGACCGCGAGCCAGTCGATGCCTGGCGGCGGCTCGATCGTGCCGTTGGTCTCCACCGCAATCTCGAAGCCACGCGCGTGCAGCGCCGCGATCAGCGCGCCATCGGCCTGGAGCAGCGGTTCGCCGCCGGTCAACACCGCCATGCGAGGTCCCTCGCCACCCTCCCATGTAGCGGCGATCGTCTCACCCAATACTTCGGCGTCGGCATAGCGGCCGCCGCGCAGCCCATCCATGCCGACGAAATCGGTGTCGCAAAAGGTGCAGACCGCCTCCGCCCGATCCTCTTCACGGCCGGACCAGAGATTGCAGCCGGCGAAACGGCAGAAGACCGCCGCGCGGCCGCTGTTCCGGCCCTCGCCCTGCAGGGTGTAGAAGATTTCCTTGACCGCGTAGCTCATCGCACGCGGCGCCCCTGCCCGAGCGCAGGCGGCGGGGCAAGCCGCCGCGTGCGCAGCGGACCGGTCAGGCGGTCTTCATGCGCTCGCGCACGCGCCGCTCCAGGATGGTGAGCGGCATGGCGCCCTCGCGCAGCACCTCGTGGAACTGCTTGACGTCGAAGCGTGCGCCTTGCGCCTGCTCGGCCTCCTGACGCAGCCGCTGCCACACACCGTGCCCGACCTTGTAGCTGCAGGCCTGGCCGGGCTGGGTGCAGTAACGCTCGACCTCGCGCTGGGTGCGGGGACGGGCAAAGCCTGTGGTGGCAACCATGTAATCGGTCGCCTTCTCGCGGCTCCAGCGCTTCGCGTGCAGGCCGGTGTCGACGACGAGGCGAGTTGCGCGGAACAGATAGGATTGGAGGAAGCCCGCGCGCTCCAGCGGCGTGCGATAGGACTTGGCCTCGTCTGCCACGCTTTCGGCATAGAGCGCCCAGCCTTCGGAATAGGCCGAGAAGCCGCCCAGCTTGCGCAGCATCGGGATGTCCTTGGAGGTCTGGGCGATGCTGATCTGGAGGTGGTGGCCGGGATTACCCTCATGATAGCTGAGCGCCGGCAGCGTGTATTTCGGCCAGTCGCGCAGGTCCTTAAGGTTGATGAAGAAGATGGCTGGCCGCGAGCCGTCGAGGGCCGCGCGGCGATAATATCCGTTGGATGCGCCATCCTGGATCTCGACCGGCACTGCGCGGATCTCGAGCGGCTGGGTGGGCAGCGTCGCGAAGAAGCGCGGCATCTGAGCGTTGAACCGCTCCAGATCCTGGTTGAGGCTGGCGAGCAATTCGGCGCGGCCGGCCGGCGTGTCGGCATAGACCTGGTCGGGTCGCGCGTTCAGCTGGGCGAGCCGCGCGCCTACCGTGCCCCGGGTCAAGCCCTCGCCACGCAGGATCGTGTCCAGCTGCGCGCTGATCTCGGCCACCTGGGTCAGGCCCATGCGATGCACCTCGTCCGGGCTCATCGTCGTGGTCGTCATCTGTTCGAGCGCCGCGGCGTAGATCGCGTCGCCCTGCGGCAGGCGCCACACGCCGTCGCCCGCGCGCGTGCTGGGCTTGAGCGCCTGCATGGCGGCGATCTGCCGGTCGAGCGCCGGATAAACCTTGTCGGCGACGATGCGGGTGGCGCGTGCCTGCCAGTCGCCGGCCACGTTCGCCGTCCGCGCGCGGCTGACGAGCGAGGTGACCATCGTCGAGGCCTCGGGCGCGGGCTCACGCAACTTGCGCATCTGGACGAGCGTGAGGTCCAGCGACCAGGCCGGCGCGAGGAAGCCGCGCGCGGCCTGGGCGCGCTGCTCGGCGGTCTCCTCGTCGAGCACCCGGGCGAAGGCCTCGAGACGTGCAAGATAGGCGTCCGCATCGGCGCTGGTCTTGATCGTGTGCGCCGAGTTCAGGAAGTCGGGCACGGAGAAATAGGCGCCGCCCTGCTGGAAGATGGGATAGGGCCGCACGACGCTGTCGAGATTGTAGCGTGCGGGCGCTACCTCCTGCTGCTCCAGCGAATAGACCAGCACGTCGGTGTTGAGCTTGTTCGCGTCGGACAGGCTGTTCCGGTCGAGGCCGCGCAGGCGCTGCAGGGCGGCGCGGGTGAGCGCCAGGTCTTTCTGCCGGTCCTCGGCGGTGCGCGGCGAGAGCTGGCTCTTCAGACCCGCCAGCGGCCCCTGATCAAGGCCGAGTTGCGTCGCAAGCTCCGGCGAGCGGGCGACTGCTTCTTGGAAAAGCTGTTCGAACAAGGCGTTGGCTGCCGCGTCGGCGCTGCCTTGCGCGAAGAGGGGGACAGGCAACATCGTCGCGCCGGCAAACAGGGCGGAACGGGTCAGAAAATCGCGGCGGTCCATCGGCATCCCTCTCGACGTTTGTCGTTGTTCGCGCGGGGTTTACCCGGGCGCGGCCGTCTCGCCAGCGGGTTTCGACGAACGTCAGGCGGAGGGGTCGAGCGTCCGCCCGGCGCGGCCCGCCAGCTCCGTCACATAGTGCCACGCCACACGTCCGGAGCGCGCGCCGCGGCTTGTTGCCCAGAGGAGCGCATCGGCCGGATCGAACGCGAGGCCGTAGGCCTCGGTGTAGCGGCCGACGATCGCGAGATAGGTGTCCTGGTCGAGCGCGTGGAAGCCGAGCGACAGGCCGAACCGGTCGGCGAGAGCCAGCCGGTCGTCGACCACATCGCGCGGGTCGATGGCGCTCTCCTGTTCCGCGAGGTCCCGCGCGACGATGTGGCGGCGGTTGGAGGTGACGTGCAACCGGGCATTGGCCGGCCGCGCCTCGGCACCGCCTTCGAGCAACGACCGCAGCGCCCGCGTCTCCGGCCCGCCCGCCTCGAAGCCTATATCGTCGATGAAGAGGATGACGGCGCGGCCGGCGCCTTCCACGATGTCAAACAGGCGCGGCAGGGTGTGCAACCGGTCTGCAGCCACATCGACGATCGCGAGATCGAGACCCTCCCCTCGCATCTCGGCAACGACCGATTTTACCAACGCCGACTTGCCCGTGCCTTTGGCGCCCCAGAGCAGAACGTCGTGCGCCGCCGCCCCGCATGCCAACCGGCGGGCATTCTCGAGCAACGCCACCTTCTGCGCGTCGATGCCGGTCAGCAGGTCGAGCGGCAGCGGGGCGAAGTGGCGGGCTGGGGTGAGGACCTCGCCGCGCCACAGATAGGCGGGGTGCGCTAGCGGATCGGCCGCTTCCCGCGGCGGTGGCGAGAGCCGCTCCAGCGCTTGCGCGATCCGGGCGAGCTCGTCCGCCATCGGCTCAGCCGCGAAGCGTCGCGCCGAGCTTGCCCGCCGCAGCGACGATCCTGGTCGAGATCGCCGACAGCGCTTCCTCGGTGAAGCTCTTGTCGGCCGGCTGCAGCGTCACCTCGACCGCCAGCGACTTCTGGCCCTCGGGCACACCCGCGCCCGTGAAGACGTCGAACAGCCGCGCGCTTGTGATGCTCGCCTTGTCCGCACCGCGCACCGCCCGCACCAGATCGCCGGCCGCCAGCGTGTCCGGCACCAGAAAGGCGAAGTCGCGCGTGACGGGCTGGAGCGCGGGCGGCGCATAGGCCGCGCGCATGCGGCCAGTTCCGCGGCGCGCGGGGATGGCGTCGAGGAAGAGCTCGCCCGCAATCACCGGACCGTTCAGGTCGAACGCCTTCAGCAGGGACGGGTGCAGCGCACCGAACTCGGCGAGCACCGTCTTGGGCCCGAGCCGCAGCGTCGCGGACTGGCCAGGATGGTAGGCTGAGGCGGCCTCCCCCATCACCTGGAGATTGTCGACCGGAGCTCCCGCCGCGTCGAGCAGCGCCAGCACCTCGGCCTTGCCGTCAAATGCCGTGAATGCCTGCGCCTTGCCGCTCTGCCAGTTTCGGGACGCGCGGTCGCCGGCGAGCACGAAGGCGACTGTCGGCCGCTCGGCGTCGACGAGATAGCGGCGGCCAAGCTCAAACAGCCGCACCGACTTGGCGCCACGGTCGAGGTTGCGCTGCGCCGCGCCGAGTAGCCCGGCGAGCAGCGACGGGCGCATGACCTTCAGCTCTTCGCTGATCGGATTGGCGAGCGTCCAGGCGCCACCGCCGAGCAGGGCGGCCTCGCGCTCGGAGATAAAGCTCCAGGTCACCGCCTCATTGAGCCCGCGTGCGGCGGCGGTGCGGCGGACGCGTCGCTCGACCAGCTGGTCGGGCGTGGCGGTCGGCTTGGCAACGCCGTCGACCCGCGGCAACGGCGTGGAGGGTACGGTGTCGATCCCGGTGATGCGGACCACTTCCTCGACCAGATCGGCCGGGCCATCCACGTCGCGCCGCCAAGTGGGGACAGTAACCGAAAACCCGCTCGTCCCGAGCGTAGTCGAGGGGCGTTGCTCCGATTCCGAGGTGCGCCCCTCGACTTCGCTCGGGACGAGCGGGCTAACCGTGAAGCCCAGTCTTTCTAAGATCGCCCGCTGCTCGTCGGCAGGCACGTTCAAGCCGCCGAGCCGCGCACAAAGCGCAGGATCGTAGCGCAACACCTTGCGCTCGAGCGGCGGCTGTCCGGCGCGGATCACCTCGGACGCCTCGCCGCCGCAATGTTCGAGGATCATCGCAGTCAGGATTTCCAGACCATCGTCCAGAAACGCCGGGTCCACGCCGCGTTCGAAGCGTGCGCGCGCGTCGGAGGTGAGGCCGAGCGCCTGCCCCGTCTTCGCGATCCGCTCCGGCGTGAAATAGGCGACTTCGAGCAGGATGTCGGTCGTCGTCTCGCTCACCCCCGAATGCTCGCCGCCCATGATGCCGGCGATGTCGTGCACGCCGTGGGCATCAGCGATCACCGTCATCTCGGAGGTGAGCGTGTATTCCTTGCCGTTGAGCGCGAGCGCGGTCTCACCATCCCGTGCACGGCGTGCGACGATCGGGCCGGAGAGCTTGTTCAGGTCATAGGCATGGCTCGGCCGGCCATGCTCCAGCATCAGATAGTTCGTCATGTCGACGATGGCCGAGATCGGCCGCTGCCCGACCGCCTTCAGCCGCCGCTGCATCCACTCCGGCGAGTTGCCATTCCGCACGCCGCGGATCACGCGCCCGTAGAAGGCAGGGCAGCCCTCGGGATCGTCAATGCGGATGTCGAACTGATCCTCCCCGGCACGGGGAGGGGGACCGCCGAAGGCGGTGGAGGGGCCGGCCGCGGAGCGGACGAAAACCGCACCCTCCGCTTCGCTGCGGGCCCCTCCACCATGCTGCGCATGGTCCCCCTCCCCGTGCCGGGGAGGAGCTAGGGGCCTCAACCTCCCCAATCCCGCCGCCGCCAGGTCCCGCGCGATGCCGCGCACGCCCATACAGTCCTGGCGGTTGGGGGTGACGGAGAGGTCGATCACCGGATCGTCGGCGCCGGCATAATCCGCAAAGCTCGTGCCGACGGGCGCATCGGCGGGCAGCTCGATGATGCCGTCATGCTCGTCACCCAGCTCCAGCTCGCGCGAGGAGCACATCATACCGTTCGATTCCACGCCGCGAATGGCCGAGACGCGCAGCTCCATGCCGTTGGCGGGCACCACCGCGCCGGGCAGGCCGAGCACGCCGACCAGCCCCGCACGCGCGTTCGGCGCGCCGCACACCACCTGCAGCGGCTGCCCGTCGCCCTGATCCACCGTCAGCACCTGCAATTTGTCAGCCTGGGGGTGGCGCTCGGCGGTCAGCACCCGCGCGACGGTGAAGCCGCGCAGCCGTTCGGCCGGGTTCTCGACGCCTTCGACCTCCAGGCCGATGCGGGTCAGCGTCTCGACGATCTGGTCGAGGGTGGCATCGGTTTCGAGATGATCCTTCAGCCAGGAGAGGGTGAACTTCATGCGCCCACTCCGCCGCTGAGCGTCGGCACGTCGAGCGCCTGGAAGCCGTAGTGCCTGAGCCAGCGCAGATCGCCATCGAAGAAGGCGCGGAGATCGTCCATCCCGTATTTGAGCATTGCCAGCCGGTCGACGCCGGTCCCGAACGCGAAGCCGCTATACTCGTCCGGATCCAGCCCGCAGTTCCGGATCACGCGCGGATGGACCATGCCGGAGCCCAGCACTTCCATCCAGCCGTCCGCCCCGCCGATCACGCGGCGGCCGTCCTTCCAGCTGAAGCCGACATCTACTTCGGCGGACGGCTCGGTGAACGGGAAATAGCTCGGCCGCAGGCGGAGCACGATGTCGTCGCGCTCGAAGAACGCCTTGAGGAAGGTCTCCAGCGTCCATTTGAGGTGGCCGAGGTGGATGCCACGATCGATCACCAGCCCTTCGATCTGGTGGAACATCGGCGTGTGCGTGGCGTCGCTATCGGAGCGATACACGCGGCCCGGCGCGATGATGCGGATCGGCGGCTTCTGACTGGTCATCGTTCGGATTTGCACCGGTGACGTGTGCGTGCGCAGCAGCTTGCCATCCGGGAAGTAAAACGTGTCGTGCATCGCGCGCGCCGGGTGCGTCTCCGGAATGTTGAGCGCGGTGAAATTGTGCCAGTCGTCCTCGATCTCCGGCCCGGTCGCGACGGCGAAACCCATGTCCGCGAAGATCTCGGCGAGTTCGTCCATGACCTGGCTGACCGGGTGGACTGAGCCGCGCGGCCATTCCGGCGCGGGCAGGCTCAGGTCGATGCGTTCGGACGCAAGCTTCGCCTCCATCAACGCGCTCTCCAGCGCAGCCTTGCGCTCGCCAATCGCCGAGGACACCGCCTCGCGCAGGCCGTTGATGCGCGGCCCCTCGCTCTGGCGCTGCTCCGGCGTCATGCCGCCGAGCGTCTTCAGAAGCGCGCTGACGCTGCCCTGCTTGCCGAGCAGCCGCACCCGTTCCGCCTCCAGCGCGTCGAGAGAGGCGGCGGCGTCAATCGCGCGCAGCGCCTCGGCCTGTAGTTGTTCGATATCCGACATCGTGCCCGCCCAAAGCAAAAGGGAACGGCAGGCGCAAGCAAAGCGTCCCTGCCTTGCTGAATGCTGTCAGATCGATTCCGCGCCGGTTCACCGCGACTCGGCCATTCGGCAGGTGTCCAGAACACATAAGGAGGACAGGAATTCGTAAGTTCATCATCTCCGCCCTGATGGCGGCGACCGTGCTGCCGACCGTCGGCGCCAGCGCCCAGTCCTACGGCGAAGCCCGCCGCAGTCAGCAGCAGCTGCGCGAGGAGCGTCAGGAACTTCGCGACGCCCGCCGCTATGGAGACCGCCGCGACGTGCGCGAGCAGCGGGAAGACGTGCGCGACGCTCGGCGCGAAGCCCGCGAGGATTGGCGCGACTATCGACAGCGCAATCGCCAGCTCTACACCATGCCGCGCTACTACGCCCCGCGCGGGCTGGTCTATCGGCCGGTGACCAACGGCGTCGTGATCCAGCGCGGCTTCTATGCGCCGCGCTATGTGATCGCGAACCCGTACCGCTATCGTCTGCCAGCTGCCACCGGAGCGCAGCGCTGGGTCCGCTACGGCAATGATGCCCTGCTGGTGAACACCCGCAACGGCCGCGTGCGCGAGGTGATCCGCGGATTCTTCTACTAACGGCGCCAACGCACGACGAATGTTGGCCGCTCTCCCTTTCCAAGGGGAGGGCGGCCGATCTATTTGCGCGGCCATAGCCTTGACCGGAGTTCCCGATGCGCCTTGCCCTGCTGCTTGCCTCCGTTGCCCTTGCCGTTCCTGCCGTGCCCGCCCTTGGCCAGCCGGCCGCCGTTCAAGCCGATGCCAACGCCGAACTGAAAAAGCTCTTTCATGAGAGCGATGAGGAACAGCTGAAGCTCAACCCAGTCTCCGCCCTTTTCCGCGGCGACATGCGCTATGCGGACAGGCTCGGCGAGTTCGGCACCGACGCCTATTACAACGCCTCGCGTTCAGCCTCGGAACGCGAGCTCCAGCGTCTGCGCGCCATCGACCGGGCGAAGCTCACCCCCACCAACCAGATCGCCTATGACGTGTTCGAGTGGCAGACGCTCGACACGCTGAAGAGCCTGTCGCCCGACATGCTGGCGCTGACGGCGGTGCGGCCGATCGACCACTTCTTCGGATTTCACGTCTTCTATCCCGGCCTCGCCAGCGGCAAGTCGGCGGCGCCGTTCAAGACGGTCCAGGACTATGACAACAATATCAAACGCCACCGCGACTATGTGCGCGGCCTTGATCACGCGATCGTTCGCTTCCGCCAGGGCATGGCCTCGGGCGTCGTCCAGCCCAAGTTGATCGTCAACAACGTCATCGACCAGCTCAATCTCCAGATCAACCAACCGGTCGAGGACTCCCCCTTCTACTTGCCAGCCAAGTCCATCCCGACCGAGGTGCCCGCCGCCGAGCAGGCGCGGCTGAAGACCGAGCTCGCCGCGTCCATCAAGGACGGCATCATGCCCGCCTATGTGCGGCTCCGTGACTTTCTGAAGAACGAATATCTGCCGGTCGCGCGCGAGGGCCAGGGCCTCGTCCACATGAAAGGGGGCGAGAAGCTCTACGCCTATCTGATCGAGAACAACACGACGCTGCCGATGACGGCGGAACAGGTGCACCAGACCGGCTTGTCGGAGGTGGCGCGGATCAAGGGCGAGATGGAGGCGATCCGCAAGCGCGTCGGCTTCCAGGGCACGCTGCCGCAGTTCTTCGAGCATCTGCGCACTGACGCCAAGTTCAAGCCGAAAGATCGCGAGAGCTACCTCAAGGCCTATTACGAGATCGGCAAGCGCGTCGATTCCCGCATCCGCGAGCAGTTCTCGACCATCCCGAAGACGCCGCTCGAGATCCGCTATTATGAGCCCTATCGTGAGAAGACATCCGCGGGCGGCAGCTACGAGCCGGGCTCGCCGGACGGCAAGCGGCCGGGCGTGTTCTACTTCAACGCTTATGACCTGCCGTCGCGTTCGCTGAACGGCATGGAGACGCTCTACCTGCACGAGGGCGCGCCGGGGCATCATTTCCAGATCGCGCTGGCGATGGAGAATACGGACCTGCCCGCCTTCATGCGTTTCGGCGGCAACACCGCCTATGCTGAGGGCTGGGGCCTTTATGCCGAGTCGCTGTACAAGGAGCTCGGCGTGGAGACCGATCCGTACCAGCGCATGGGCGGCTTGCAGGACGAGATGCTGCGCGCGATGCGGCTGGTGGTCGACACCGGCATCCATGCCAAGGGTTGGACCCGCGATCAGTCGATCGACTATATGCTCGCCAACTCGTCGATGAGCCGCACCGAAGCCACCGCCGAGGTGGAGCGCTACATCGCCATCCCCGGCCAGGCGCTTGCCTACAAGATTGGTCAGCTCACCATTTCACGGCTGAAGGCGAAGGCACAGAAGGAGCTCGGCGCCAAGTTCGACCCACGCGACTTCCATGCCCAGGTGCTGATGACCGGCGCGCTGCCGATGGCGGTTCTCGAGAAGAAGGTGGACGACTGGATCGCGGCGAAAAAGCGGGCCTGAGGTGACGAGCCCCTCCTCTTCAGGGGAGGGGCTTACCGGGTCCCCGCCGGGTGCTTGATTTCAAGTTCCACCGGATCGCCGAGGCCGGTGATGGTCACGCTCTGATAGCTGCGGGAGAGCAGGCTCTTCTCGAAGCTGACGCCGGTCCACTCCTTGAGGTCCGCTCGGGGCGTGTCGGCGAGCACGGTCAGCGTCAGGCAGAGCGTTTCGGGATGTCCCTTGGGGGAGCGGCCCTCCTTCAGGAAGGCCTGCGCATAAGGATGGGTGCAGACCTCGCCCCGGACGAACAGTTTCGGCACTGCGCCGGGCCGCACGACCGCCGTCCAGCCGCGGGTCTCCCGCTTCATGTCGTTGGCGCGGACGCGTGCCCGCTCCAGTCGCGCGCACGGCCAAGCTTGCGGCGCCGCGCATGCCGCGCCGTGCCGATCACCAGCAACAGGACCATCGGATAGCTCCAGGACGCGAGCAGGATCGCATAGGCGATGGGCTCGATCCCGTGATCGAGCCCCCGCACCAGATGTCCGCCCGTGCCCAGCGCGTGGAATGCAACCAGCCACAGGGTCCAAAAGCGATCGGCAGTTAGCGCGACCGCGAGCAACACGCCCAGCAACACAAGGTCGATTGCAAGCACGCCCCAATGCACGACCTCGAAATAGTCAGCATTGGGCAGGTAATGGGCGAGGTAGGACGCCCTGGTCAGCACCCCGGCAATCAGCATCGCGGCTCCGACGATCCGTTCGGGGCCGCCGCCTCGCCACATCGCGTAACCGGAGGCGAGCAGGAGCAGGAGGTAGAAGATGACGATCCGGTCCATGCTCGCGCTCCGATCCTCCGGTTAAGCCACGACTTTCAGGTGAATGGTCTCGGACGGATTGGCCGACGCCACCTTCGGGCATTCGGCGGCATCGCCAAAGCCCTTGATGCCGATGCCGTTGCGGACCAGCACGAGTTCGCCATGCAGCTCCATCAGCTTGCGGCGGGCGGCGACCAGGTCGGCGGTCGCGTCCATCATCAGCTTGATCGCGTCCAGGCCAGTGGCAACGGGCAGGTTGGCGGCCGCACGCTGCTCGATCATCGTCGACACGCAGGTGGCGGCAAGCATCGCCGCCTCATCGGCCGCAGCCTCCACTTTCCGGAAATCCTCGGCGACGCGCTCGGCCGCCTGACGTCGTTGCTTCAGCATGGTGTCACTCCCTATGCGGCGCCGACGCGGCGCCTTGAGCCGTCACCGGCTGGGAGCATCCCGTACCGTCGAAGCGAGACTGGACAGGGTCTGACCCAGGTTCAGCAGCGCCATGGACGACATCGAGATCAGGAAGATCAGTCCCACGATCACGCCGAGCCGCTGGCTCCGCGAGAGCGGGTTCCGCGCTTCCCCCTCGCTCCCGGTCACAGGGCCCAGGCCCAGCAGCCGGCGGACGAGCCACCATGGCCCGTCGGGCGCCATTCCACCCGCGAGAGCGTCGGATGGAAGGTCGAACGGATCGGATGTGGTCCGTTCGTATGTGGTGCCGCCCTCGGATGCGACAAGCATCCGCGCGGCGGCGATGCGCGAGGAGACGCCCAGCTGCTGCACTGCCCGCTCGATCCGCTTGTCCACGGCCGACGGCGAGACACCTAGGATCTCGGCAATCTCCTTGGAGCTATGCCGCGTGTAGACGAGGCGCAGGCACTCGCGCTGGGCATCGGTCAGTTGATCGAGCGCGGGTGCGGGCATCCCCGCTCTTTATCGCGGATGCCTAACGGCTCCAACACTATGGTGTGTCATCCGCAACGAGTCGGATTGGCAGCGCGCCTGGGGGCAGGTCGGCGCAGAACCGACCGGCGTCGAACTCGGTTGCGTGCAGCCGCCCGGAGCGATCGACGAACGTCAGACCCGGCAGACCGTGCGCCGCCCCGCACCAGCGTGACCCTCTCCGCCAGAAAGGAACGCTTCGATCCGCCAAGGCGAGCGAGCCGCCAGCCTCCATCGCCTCGCCGCTCCCGCTGTCCCAGCCGTTGAAGTAGAACCAGGCAGGCACCCCGGCGATCAGCAACAGGGTGGGCATCAGTGCGTGCCCCAGGGAACTCCGCCAGGCACGCGTCCAGGGGAGCGGATCGGGGCTCGCGAGACGCTTGCCGTGGATGATGGCGCCCGAGATGGCGAGGCCGGTCAGCATCAGCCCGAAACCGAACCAAAGCAATTTGCTCGTGAGCCCGCCGAAGTTGCCGAAGTGCAGCGGATCGGCGGTGTGCACCCAGCGCTCGGTCCCGGGTAGATCGTGCGCCACCCGCAGCCCGAGCAGTCGCCCGGACACCGGATCGATGAATGCGGCATTGGTCCGCTCGCGCACCAGCCAGGCCTGCCACTCGCCCTGAACGATGACCGGCTCGCCATCACCCCAGGGGAGCGAAACGGCGGTGATCTTCATGCCCGGCATCGCGGCCGTGGCCGTGCGGACCCAGGCATCGACACGTGCGGCGTCCGGCTGGACCCTGAGCGCCGCGGCGCGCGGCGGTTCGCCTTCCCAGCGCAAGGCATCGCGTTCGAGCAGGTACCAGACGCTCGTCGCGGCGATGACCAGCGCGAACGGGAGCGACCAGACGGCGCCCAGCCGGTGCAGATCGCCGAGCCAGGTGCGCGAGTCCCGCTGCAGCCGCGGCCGCCGCAACAGCCCCTTCCAGAAGCGCTTGTAGACGAGCAGCCCGGTGATGATCGATCCGCTGAGCACGAAGCCGAGCGCAGTCACGAGGTAGAACCCCCAGTCGCCCGGCGTGAACAGGTAGTAGTGCAGCCCGCGCATGAAGCTGTGGAGGGTCACGCCCTGCTGTTCGCCGGTGACTTGGACGGTGCCCGGATCGACCAGCAGCGTCACTTCGCGGCCGTCCGGCAGCGCCACCTGCGCCGCCTTGGCGAAATAGTCGGCGTCCGATCGGTCATAGGTGCCGAGCGAGCGCACCCAGCCGTCAGGGTGTGCGGCCCGCGCGGCGTCCCACATCCGGCCCCAATCCTGCGGCTCGGCAGGCGCAGTCGCCCGCACCTTGGCAAACAACAGCCACTCGATCTCGTGGCTCACTGTTGCCAGCGTGCCGCTCGCGCAGATGAAGGCGAGGAACAGGCTGAGCTTCAGCCCGAACAGGCTGTGCAGGCGGTAGGACAGGCGGCGGGGCTTGCCGGCGGCGGCGTGCAGGGCAGCCGGGGCCGGCAGCGCCGTCATCGCCCGAAGCGCAGCCTGTAGCCGAGCGTGAGCCGTCGCCCTTCCTCGAGCGCAGGCACGAACCCGCCCGCCGCCAGGGTGATGTTCTCGTACCGCTCGTTGAACAGGTTCGACACGGCGGCCGTGACCTCGCCCGGCCCAACCCTCCAGGCGAGCGACGCATCGGCGAGGAACAGCGAGGGCGTGTTGATGAAGCCAACCCCTTGCTCGGCCGGCGAGAAGAAGCTGGCCTTGAACGAGTAGCTTGCCTGCGCACCCACGCTCAGGCGCTCGGTGGGCCGCCAGTTCGCCCGCATTGCGACGCGAGTCGGCGACACGATGTCGGTCCCGAACGGCACATAGCGGTCCAGCCCCTGGTCGAAGATCTCGCCGCGCTGCCAGGTGAACAGGGCGCCAAGGTCGAAGCGCGGTGTCACGGCCCAGTCGAGCGTGCCTTCGGCGCCCCACACCTTCTGCGGCACCCGCAGCGGAATCAGCGGGCAGAAGCTCTGTCCCGCGCAGCTGGGGTCGGGTTGCACCAGCGATGCGGCGGCCGAATAGGAGTAGAAGCCGGCGAGGCTGAACGAGACGGACCCCAGCCGCCCACGCGCGCCGAGCTCATACTGCTCCGATTTGGCGGGCTGCGGGCTGATTGCGCCAGGGTTCGTCGCCCGGCGGGCGGCACGGCCGAGCTGAGTCAGCTCCGCGCCTTCGTTGTAGCTGGCGTAGAGCTGCACGTCCGGTGTGACGCCATAGACCAGGCCAGCGTTGAACAGCAGCAGGTCCTCGCGGCGGAAGCGGCCGGGCTTGCCGGTGCCCGACAGCCCCTGGTCCGCCAGTTTGTCGCCGATGCGGCCGCGATACAGCTCCTGCCGCGCGCCGCCCGTCAAACGAACGTCGCCGATCGCGAACGTCGCCTGGCCGAAGATGCCGGTCTGGAACAGGATCACCTCCGGCGCGATGAATCCGGTCACCTGCGACGGCTTGGCGGGATTGAGCAGCAGCCGGATCAGCCGGTCGCGCCGCCAGTCCACTCCATATTCGACCTCCAGCCGGCCGCCGGCGAGATCGGCGCCGGTCGCCAGCGTCAGCCGCGTTCCGATCGTCGAGTTGGTGCGGTTGTCGCTGAAAAAGTCGGGATCGCCGCCATTGGCATCCTGGAAATTGGCGCGCTGGCGGAAGCTCTGCCACTGGCCGAACGCCGAGGCGAGCAGCCGCTGACCAAGCACGTCGTCGGCCTCCACGGACAGCGCGACCGTGCCGAGCTTGTCATTGCCCTGCTCGCGAAAGGGATTGGGCGCGACCGCGATCACGCGCGGAAAGGCCACGCCCGCGTCGACATCGGCACCGCTGACGTTGAACTCCTGACCCGGATCTTCCTGGTACCAGGTGCCGGTCAGGCGAACGCGGAGGGTGGGCGAGACTTCAAGCCCCAACGTACCGTTCAGCGACACGCTGTCGAAGGCCGTGCCGACGACGCGATTGCCATTCGGATCGCGGCCGACGCCGTAATCCTGATAAGCGGCCCCAAAGTAATAGTCGAAGCCGCCGATCTTCCGGCCGGCCCCGGCATAAAGGTCGGTCTGGAAGGTGCCGTCGGGCTCACCGAGCGTGAAGCTGGTCTGCGCCACCGCATCGATCTCGAGCTGTTCGCTGCGCGCGCGGCGGGTGATGAGGTTGATGATGCCGCCCGGTGCACCGGCTCCGAACAGGGCGGTCGCGCCGCGCACCACCTCGATCCGCTCCAGCGCAAAGGGCGAGATCTGGAACGCCGAGTTGCAATTGGACGGGCGCAGGTCCTGGTTAGCGGGCACGCCGTTCAGCTGGAAGGCCGGCACACGGCCGCGCACGCGCGTGAGGCACTGGGAGCGGCCGCCCGCCGACAGGTTCAGCCCCGGCACGGTGAAGTCCAGTGCGCGCAGGATGTCGGTCGACTGGCGCAGCTGGTTCTCGATCGCCGTGGCATCCACCAGGCTGACCGCGACGGGCAGGTCGGCAATCTCGGCGCCGGTGCGTGAGGCGGTTACGGTGATCGTCCCGTCCGGCGGCAGGTCGGCGTCCGCTGCCTCCGCTGCGAGCGCCGGCGCCGACGCGCCCAACATCAACACCGCCCACAAATGCCCCAACCGCACAGATCGCCCTTCTTGCGAGTGATTATCACTCGCGCACTAACGATCAGAACGGCTGCGAGTCAATCGCAATAGCTAGGAGAGCGCCTCGGCGATCAGCCTGCGGGTGTTATCGATGCCATAGAGAGCAATGAAGCTGCCCATACGCGGCCCCTGGCTCGAACCGAGCAGCGTTTCGTAAAGGGCTTTGAACCAGTCGCGCAGGCTCTCGAAGCCGCCTTCGTTGCCGATCGCGTAGACGATGTTCTGCACGTCCTCCGCTTTCGCCTCTGGCGGCAGGGCTGCCAGCTCGCGGTCGAGCCGCTCGAGCGCAGCCACCTCCACTCCCTCGGGCTTGCGGCGCTTCAGCGTCGGAGCGACAAAATCGCGATTATACGCCAGCGCATGGCCGATCAGAGCGTCCAGCTCCGGATAGCGCTCCGCGGTTGCGTCCTCGACATAATTGCCGAGATAGCCCCAGACCTGTTCGCGCGTGGCCTCGGCCCCCATCACGCCGACGAGGTTGAGCAGCAGCCCGAACGTTACCGGCAGGGCGGCCTCGGGCACCTGGCCATCATGAATGTGGTGCACCGGATTACCGAGCTTCTGCTCGATCGCCTGGCCCGCATAGTTGCCGCGGAACTGCCAATACTCGTCAATCGCCCGCGGGATCACGCCCATGTGCAGCTGCTTGGCCTTTTTCGGCTCGCGATAGGCGAAGAAGGAGAGGCTCTCCTGCGTGCCATAGGTGAGCCATTGCTCCAGGCTCAGGCCATTGCCCTTGGACTTGGAGATCTTCTCGCCATTCTCGTCGAGGAACATCTCATAGACGAACCCTTCCGGCTTCCGGCCGCCGAGCACCTGCGCGATCTTTCCGCCGAGCACCCCGCTGTCGATCAGGTCCTTGCCGTACATCTCGTAATCGACGTCGAGCGCGGCCCAGCGCATGCCCCAGTCGGGCTTCCATTGCAGCTTGGCGCGGCCGCCCAGGACCGACTGCTCGATCGACTCGCCTTCATCGACAAAGCGGATCAGACCCGCCTCGGCATCCACTACTTCGACCGGCACCTGCAGCACCCGTCCGGACTTGGGGCTGACCGGAAGCACCGGCGAGTAACTCGCCTGCCGCTCCGCCCGAAGCGTCGGCAGCATGATGGCCATGATCTGATCGTAGCGCCGCAGCACCTGCCGCAGTTGCTCGTCGAAGCGACCGGAAGCGTAATAGTCAGTTGACGAGGCAAACTCGTAGTCGAAGCCGAACCGGTCGAGAAACGCGCGCAGCATTGCATTGTTGTGGCGCGCGAAGCTCTCGAACTTGCCGAACGGATCGGGGATGCGCGTCAACGGCTTGCCCAAATACTCGGCGAGCATGTGCCCGTTCGGCACATTGTCCGGCACCTTGCGCAGCCCGTCCATGTCGTCGCTGAACGCGATCAGCTTGGTCGGCACGTCCGACAGCGCGTGAAAGGCATTGCGCACCATCGTCGTGCGCAGCACTTCGTTGAACGTGCCGATATGCGGCAAGCCGGACGGGCCATAGCCCGTCTCGAACAGCACATAGCCTTTGTCCGGCGTGCCGCGCTTCAGGAGCTTGCGGGCTTCCTCATAAGGCCAGGCCTTGGACTGCATCGCGGCGGCACGGAGTTCGGTCATAGCGCGCGCCGTCTAGCGGCAAGCGGCGCCGCTGGCCACTGGCTGGCGCCGGATGTCTTCTAAAGCTGGTGAACGGACGTCTTGACGGTTAGCAGACTGGCGGATTGCGAGGGGGCGGAGATGGCTTTCAACCAACAACCGAGTGGGCTGCAGCTACTTATCAGAACGTTGCGATCCGCTGGCACATTCCGGGGCCGGTCGCGCAGGAGGAGGTGCTGTACTGGTGGATCGGCAGCCCCCTCATCGCCGCTCTACTGATAATGTTTGTCGCGGTTTTACTGCCAACGTCAACGATCTACCCGGTTGGCATCGCTCTGTCGCTGGCTATTGCGATCCCCTCCATCGCCCTTTTCGTTCGTCGGTTGCATGATCAGGATAGAAGCGGGTGGTTTGCACTAGTTTTTTTGGTCCCGTGGCTGCTCGACCTCCTTCATGTCGCTATGACCGACCTTCCTCTGAGTGCGCTTTTCACTGAGAAAGGGAGGTCGGACGGTATAATCCGATGGTTGCATTACGGTGTGAGTGCGGCCGTGCTGATCCTGTCTCTATTGCCCGGCACGACGGGTGCTAATCGCTTTGGCGCCGACCCTCGCGACTGACCTTCTCATCTGAACTGGAGGACACCGCCGCGCGTTTTGGGCCCGCACAATGAGTCTAACTGCGCTCGCAACGGAACTGTCTCGACTCCGTAAGTGTCTAGACACTGCTGCACACGTTCGCAGCGCTTCTGGAGGGCTGTATGGGTCTCATCATCATTCTCGTCGTGGGCGCCTTGGTGGGCTGGGTCGCCAGCATGATCATGCGCACGGGCGGCGGCATCGTGTTCGATATCGTCATCGGCATCGTCGGAGCGCTGCTGGCAGGCTTCCTGTTCGGGGGCGGAGCGTCGATCCTGAACGCGCCACTGAACGTCACGTCGATCATCTACTCCCTGCTTGGAGCGATCATTCTCCTCGCTATCGTCAAGCTGATCAGGCGCGGATCGTCGAGGCGGCTCTAAGTGCGAGGTGCCGCTCGTCTGGTGCGCCTGCCGCGGCTCGGCCGACGGGCGTCCTTGCGGCGACGTCAAGGGCGCCTGTCCAGGATTTTAAACGATGAACCAGACCGACGAAGAAGCGAACCTCGATCGAATTCTCGAGCGCGCGACGGACGTGTTGGGCAGCGCGCAAGCGGCTGGCGAGTGGGTGGACAAAAGATCGGCCACGCTCGGCGCCACGCCGCGGGAACTCTCCGCCTCGACGGAGGGCACCGATCGAGTCCTGCTCCATCTGAACGGGATCTCGCGGCACCGCTTCGCATAGGGTTTTCTCCGCGCCAGCAAAGAACTTTATAGAACAAAAAGAATACGGGTTCCAAAATGCGGCCGGGGTTCGCATACCGGAGTCGATGGCCTCGCTCCCCTATCCCGCGCTGCACGCCAGCCATGCCGGCATCTGGCTTGCGGCGCCCGATGGCGAGGCGCGGCGGATTGGGCGGGGAGAGGCGATCGCGCTCGCCGCCGAGACGCCGCTGATCCTGTTGAACGCGCCGCTGGTCGCCGCCCGGCTTGGCTATCCGGAGCTGTCCGGGCTCGACCTGCTGGAGCTGTTCGCGTTCGTGCATCCCGCGCGCTTCGCGGTGCCGACGGCGAAGGGCCTCGCCCGCGCGATCGGGCTCGCGCCGCCGGCCGATGACGGCGCCACGCCAGACTTTCTGATCCGGGCGGCGGCGACCTTGCTCGCGCGGATGGAGGGGGCGGACTGGCATGAGCGCGAAGGCGCCCGGACCTCCGCTCAATCGCTCGCACGTCTGCGCTGGCCCTGGGCGGCGGCGGTGTCGCAGCGGATCGCGCGGCCTGAACGGCAGGAGCGCTGGCTGTTCGCGCGCCTGCCCGAATGGGAGGAGAAGCCGCCCCGCTCGCCGCCGCGCACCATCCATGTGCCCGCCGCCGCCGCTGTCGACCGCCTCGCCGAACTGACCGGGCATGGCGCGGAGGAACGGCCCGGCCAGCGCGCCTATGCGGAGGCGGCAAGTGCCGCCTTCGGACCTCGCGCCAGCCAGGACGCCCCCGCCGTCGTGCTGGCGGAGGCGGGCACCGGGATCGGCAAGACCTTGGGCTATCTCGCCCCCGCCTCGCTCTGGGCACGCGAGGCGGACGGTGCCGTCTGGGTCTCGACCTACACCAAGGCGCTCCAACGCCAGCTCGATCGCGAGGGGGAGAAGCTCTTCCCCGATCCGCGCGCCCGCCGCGAGAAGATGGTCGTGCGCAAGGGCCGCGAAAACTATCTCTGCCTCCTGAACCTGGAGGACGCGCTGCAAGGGGGCTTCGCCGGCCGCGCGGCGGTGCTCGCGCAGCTGGTCGCGCGCTGGGCCATGTACAGCAAGGATGGCGACATGGTCGGCGGCGACCTGCCCGGCTGGCTGCCGACCCTGTTTCGCCGCAACGGCTCGACGGCGCTCACGGACCGTCGCGGCGAATGCGTCTTCGCCGGCTGCCCGCACTATCGTAAATGCTTCATCGAGCGCGCGGCGCGGGCGAGCGCGGACGCCGAGATCGTCGTCGCCAACCATGCGCTCGTCATGGTCAACGCCGCGCGCGGACGCGAAGCCGCCAATCGCCCGACCCGCATTGTCTTCGACGAGGGCCATCACCTTTTCGAGGCGGCGGACTCGATGTTCGCGACCGCGCTCACCGGCCAGGAAGCAATCGAGCTGCGCCGCTGGATCACCGGCCCCGAAGGCGCCTCGCGGGGACGCCGCCGCGGCCTGGCCGCGCGCCTGTCCGACGTCGCCAGCTATGACGATGAAGGCGGGCGCGCCATTGCGGCGGCGAGCACGGCCGCCCAGGCCTTGCCCTCGGACGGCTGGCTGGCGCGTCTCGCCGAGGGCCAGCCCTTCGGCGCCATCGAAGCGCTGCTGGCGGCGGTACGCGGCACCGTCTACGCGCGTGGCCAAGGCGAGGATGCGGGCTATGGCTTGGAGACCGAGCTGGTCGATCCGGACGGTCCGCTCGTGGAGGCAGCCGCCAACGCCGCCGCCGCGCTTGATGACCTGCACCGTCCCCTGATCCAGCTCGCGCGGCGCCTGGAGGCGGTGCTGACAGACGCGCCGGACTGGCTCGACGGTCAGGCGCGTGCACGGATCGAGGGCGCCGTCATGTCGCTTGGCTGGCGCACCGAGACCGTCGCCGCCTGGATCGCGCTACTAGGCCGCATCGGCGGGCCTGCCGACCCGGACTTCGTCGACTGGCTCGCCGTCGATCGCGCCGAGGGTCGCGAATATGATGTCGGCCTGCACCGCCACTGGCTCGATCCCACCCGCCCGCTCGCCGAGCTGGTGATCAAGCCGGCGCACGGCGTCGTCGTCACCTCCGCCACCCTGTCGAACGGCGACTGGTCGGCGGCCGAGGCCCGCGTGGGTGCCCATCACCTCACCCGCGCACCCCTCCGCTTCGAGGCGCCCAGCCCGTTCGCCTATGCGGATCAGGCGGAGGTGCTGGTTGTCACCGACGTGAAGAAGGGCGATGTGCCCGCGCTGGCCGGCGCCTATGCCAGCCTGATCGGCGCCGCGGGCGGCGGGGCGCTCGGCCTGTTCACCGCCATCCGCCGGCTGCGCGCCGTCCATGCCCGCATTGCCGATCGGCTCGCCCGCGACGGCCTGCCGCTCTACGCTCAGCATGTCGATCCGATCGACACCGGCACGCTCGTCGACATATTTCGCGACGACAGCCATGCCAGCCTGCTCGGCACCGATGCGCTGCGCGACGGCGTGGACGTGCCCGGCCATTCGCTGCGGCTGGTGGTGATGGAAGGCGTGCCCTGGTCCAAGCCGACCGTGCTCCACGCCGCGCGCAAGCTGGCCGGCGGCGGCAGCGCCTATGAGGATCGCGCCGTGCGGGCGCGGCTGGCCCAAGCCTTCGGTCGCCTGATCCGCCGTGCCAACGATCGCGGCGTGTTCGTGATCCTGTCGAGCGCCCTCCCCTCGCGCCTGCTGACCGCCTTCCCGCCCGGCACACCGATCCGGCGCGTGACGCTTGCGGAGGCGGCGGAGCGGATACGATCCCGTCTTTCCTCCGTCACCGATGTGGGGCATGCGGAGCTCCAAGAGGATGTGCTGACGGGGGGCGAATGAAACGACTGACCCTGCTGCGCCACGCGAAGTCCAGCTGGGACGATCCCGTGCAGCGCGACTTCGACCGGCCGCTCAATCAGAAGGGCCTGCGCGCCGCCCGCACCATGGGCGACTATGCCAAGCGCGAGGGGCTCGCCTGGGACCATGCCGTCGCATCTCCCGCCGTGCGCTGCATAGAAACGCTGGACGGCTTCTGGAGCGGCTATGGCAAGACGCTCAATACGGTGTGGGACCGCCGCATTTACCTCGCCTCCTGCATGACCCTGCTCGATGTCGTGAACGAGACGCCGGAGGGAGCCGAAACCCTTCTCATGTGCGGCCACAATCCGGGCCTCGAGGATCTGGTCTTGATGCTGGTGCCCGACGATGGCGAAGCACTCCGCGACACGCTCGAAGCCAAATACCCGACCGGCAGCCTCGCCGTGATGGAGTTCGACGGCTCCTGGTCCGACCTCGCCGCCCGAAAAGCCAAACTCACCCGCTTCACGCGCCCACGCGACCTCGACGCGAGCCTGGGCCCAGACGCCGACTGAGCCCATCAATCACCTCTCCCAAAGGGAGAGGTCGAGACGCGCACGGCGCGTCCGGGTGAGGGGGTCGGGAGCGTGACGCGTCAGGCTCCGCTTCCCCTCACCCCGCTCGCGCAAAGCGCGAGTCGCCCTCCCCCCACGGGAGAGGGGGTAACGCCTCCGCAACCCACCTGCAGCCGACGTTCGGCTCAAGCGCTGAGCGGCCCAACTTCGGCAGTTGCGCAGAAATCCTCGCGCGGCTCCTCTCTTCACCCCCGCACTGCCGCGATCATCTCCTCCACGGTGACAAACTTCTCTCGTGGTGCGCCGGTTCGGGCGCGGGCAGCCTCAGCCGCTTCGATTCGCTGCCAGTCGCGAAAGGTGACAGATTTCACGCCGCGCGCCGAGAGCAGCCGGTCCAAACCGGGCGGTCCCGCCTTACCGCCGCTCTCCGCCATATCGGCGGCGATCAGCTCGACGACCGCATAGCCGTCCGGCCGGTTGGTGCCGATCGTGCCGGTCGGCCCGCGCCGGGCCCAGCCGACGCAGTAGAGGCTCGGCAGGATGCGACCGTCGCTGTTGGCGAAGCGGCCACGGCCATGTTCGTAGGGCACGCCCTCGATCGGCGGCGTCTTGTAGCCGATGCAGGAAACCACCAGGCTGGCGGGCACCACATAGGTCTCTCCCGTCGGCACCGATCGCAACTCCTCGTCCAGCCGCGTGCGTTCCACGATCACGCGCTCGGCCCGCCCTTCGCCTTCGATCGCGACCGGCATGGCGAAGAAGTCGAAGTCGATCGTCACCGGCTTGACCGACACAGGGGCGGCGGCGAAGTCGCGCAAGTGCGAGACGGACTTGCGCATGCCCGGCTCGAGCAGGGCGTCTGCTCCGGGCTCCGGCAGGTCGTCCGGCGCGACATGCGGCTGCGCGCGCTCCAAATGCCCCAGCTCGCCCAGCTCCTTCGGCGTCATCGCGATCTGGTGCGGACCGCGGCGGCCGAGCAGGGTGATGCGGACGATCCCGGAACCCTGCAGCGCGTCGAGCGCGTGGCCGGCAATGTCCGACCCCTCGAACTCGGCCCGGCTCTTCGACAGGATGCGCGCGACGTCGAGCGCGACATTGCCATTGCCGATGACCACCGCGCCGGGGCCGTCCAGCGGAGGCGCCAGCTCGGCAAAGTCTGGATGGCCATTGTACCAGCCCACGAACGCCGCCGATCCGAGCACGCCTGGCAGATCGCCGCCCGGGATCTCGAGCGGGCGGTCGTTGGGCGCCCCGGTCGCGAGCACGACCGCGTCGTACAGCGACTGCAGCTCGGCAACCGTCACGTCCGTACCGACGCAGACATTGCCGACGAAGCGGACGTTGGGCGACAGCGCCACCTGCTCGTAGCGGCGCGACACCGCCTTGATCGACTGATGGTCCGGCGCAACGCCGAAGCGGATCAGGCCGTAGGGCACGGGCAGCCGGTCGATCAGATCGACGCACACCTGGTCGCCGAACGCCTTCAGCGCCGCCTCGGCCGTGTAGAAGCCCGCCGGCCCGGACCCGATCACCGCGACGTGCCGCATGCCGCTCTCCCGCTGTTCGAAGCGGATGCTAGCGGCGCGCCGGGCCAGCGCAAGCGCCGCTAGTCGGGCGTGCGCGCCAACGCCAGACCATCGCCTTGCTTGCCCGCGGGCAGGCGGCGCAGCACCCGGCCAGTCGCGAAGTCGATCTCCGCCACTTCGTTGCGGCCGGTCTCAGCGACATAGAGGCGCTTGCCATCGCCTGAGAACAGTATCGTGACCTGCTCCGTCTTCTCGTCCCCGCTCACGCGGATGGTGCGGAGAACCTGGCGGCTGGCGGCGTCGATCACGGTCAGCGTGCCGTCCAGGAAGTTGGAGGTGACGACGGAGCGGCCATCCGGGCTCACCAGCACGCGGATGGGCCGGCGCCCGGTCGGCACGATGGCGACCGGCTTAGGCGCGGCCGACTGCTCGATCGTGTCCGTAGCAAAGGCCTGCACGCGCGCGCCATCCAGATCGGCGACCCAGAGCGTGCGCCCGTCCCGGCTAACGGCAATGCCCTCCGGGCGCCCGCCGACGGTCAAGTCGCGCACCTTCTTGCGTCGGGCGAGATCGATCACGGTGACGGTGCCGGCCGGGATGTTCGCCGTATAGGCGCGCCGCCGGTCCGGCGAGATCGCGATCATGTGCGTACCCGGCTGGCCGGTGGCGACGCTCATCACCGCGCCCGTGCGGGGCTCGACCACCACGACCGACTGGCTGCGCTCCGTGGTGGCGACCAGCCGGCCATCGGCGAGCCAGACGAGGCCGTGCGGTCCTTCGTTCGGTTTCAGCTCGATCGTACGCAGCTTGGCCCGGCGCCGCACGTCGATCAGGTCGATCGACGTTCCGCCATAGGAGACCACCGCCGCCGTCCGTCCGTCCGGTGAGATCGCGATCTCGTGGGGCATGCGGCCGGTCGGCACTCGCCCGATCTCGCGGCCGGCCTTCAGGTCCACGAAGCTCAGACTGTCCTCGCCCTTGTTGCCGACCAGCAGCAGCTCGGCCGCGCCGAGCGGGCTCGTGATCAGGGCGGCGGCAACGATCAGGCGGCGCATCAAAGCTTCTCCAGTTATGATCGGGACGTCCTAGTCTGTGACGACTGTCGCTGAAAGCGTCACGCTCGTCGCGGGGCTGTCGACTGGAGCAAGGCCTGCGCTAGGCCGGACTTGGTGAACCCTGTCGAAGCCGTCGCCGCCCTGCTCGGCTTGATCAACATCGTGCTCGTGGTGCGGCGGAGCGTGTGGAACTTCCCATTCGGGCTCGCCATGGTGGCGCTCTACGGATGGGTGTTCGCCCAACCGGAGGTACGGCTTTACAGCGATGCTGGGCTGCAGGTCTTCTTCTTCTTGGTCCAGCTCTACGGCTGGTGGAACTGGGCTCGATCGCAAGCGCAGTCCGGTGACGTCGTGGTGCTTCAGTTGGGCAGGAACGCTTCGTTCGTCACCATCGGCGTGGTCGCCGCCGCAACGCTTGGCTGGGGCGCGCTCATGGATCGTTTCACCGACGCGGCCTTGCCCTGGTGGGACGCCTTCATCGCGATGGCGAGCGTCGCCGCCCAGTTGCTGATGGCGCGTCGCTTTCTTGAAAATTGGTATCTTTGGATCGCCGTCGACGTTGTGGCGATCGGAGTTTATGCGGCTAAGGACTTGATGATTACGGCTATTCTTTACACCGCCTTCCTGGTGCTTTCGGTCCTGGGCCTTCGCGGCTGGCGCAAGGCGCTGACGGCATGACGCGGACCATCTGCCTGCACGGGCCGGAAAGCACCGGCAAAACGACTCTGGGTCCGCGCATCGCGGAAGCGCTCAATGGCATCTATGTCGAGGAGTTCGGGCGCACCTGGTCGGAGGCCAAGGGCATCGGCTTCACGATGACGGACCTGATCGCGATCGCGAAAGGCCATATGGCCGCGCTTCGCGACGCCGAGCAGCGACGCCCGGCCTTCATTGTCACGGACACCGATCCGCTGATGACGGCGGTCTGGGCCGACATGCTGTTCGGCCAGCGCGATCCGTGGTTCGATCGCTTCCAGGACACGGCCGACTTCTACCTGATGTTCGACATCGACCTGCCCTGGGTGCCCGACGGCACGCGCATGTTCGGCACGGACGAACTCCGCATGCGCTTCTTCGATCTGTCCCGGCAGGAGCTGGAGCGGCGCAGCGTGCCCTGGACCTTCGTGGGCGGTCATGGCGACGATCGCTTCAGCAATGCGATGCGGGCCATCGAAGACGCCGTAAGGGCCGGTCCGCTGGCCGAGGCGGCCTAGCCGCCCTCCCTCTCCCATCGGGAGAGGGCGACTCGCGCTGAGCGCGAGCGGGGTGAGGGGAACAGGGCTATGACGCCACGCTCCCGATCCCCTCACCCGGACGGCTTTCGCCGTCTCGACCTCTCCCTGAAGGAGAGGTGAGGCTCGTTACCGCGCGACCGGCGCCGCAGCTGCTGCGTTGGCCGGCAGGCCGCCGAGCTGGGTCACCAGCTTGGTATAGGCGTCGAGATAGGCGAGCACGATGACCTGCCCGATCTCCGTGTCCTGGTAACCGGCACCGCCAGCCGCCGCGAAGCCGCCCATCCAGCCATAGCCGCCACCGCCGCCGAAGCTGACATCGGTCTTGCGGGCATAGCCCTGGGTCAGCGCCTCTTCCTCGGTCGTGCGGGCGTTCACCACGGAGAGGGTGACCGTCGCCTCGCCCTTCTTCATGTTGATGCCGCCGGCAATCCCGCCCAGCGCGCGCCCGAAGCCGCCGAACACGCCGCCGAGCGCACCCGCCGCCGCGCCGATTCCACCGCCGCCGGAGTTGCGGTTCGCGGTCACGATGTCCGGTTGCAGATAATAGTCGGCCGTCTTCACCTGGCCCTTGCCGAGGTTCGAGCCGGCCTGCAGCTCGCCCGCATCGGCCATTGCGCGCTCCATGTTGCGGCTGGCCATCGAGCGGCCGCGATTGACGATGGTGAAGCAGCCCGACTGCTGGATGAACACCTTCAGGATCGCCTCGGGGCTGCCCAGGTTGAACTCCCGCCACCATTGCGTGTCCGGCTCGACAATCGCGACGCTGCCCAGCTTCCGCGTGCAGGTCGGGATGTTCCGCTCCGCCCGCTCCTGGCTGCGGCGCGCCGAGGACGCGCCCTTGGTGGTGCCGTCCTTATAGGTGCGGCCGTCGGACGACATGTTGGTCTGGGCCGAGGCCGGCACCACGGCGATCATCGCCGAGCTTGCCACCAAAGCCGAAATCAGTTTGCGCACGTCACTATCTCCCTAAACCCGTTGCAGGCGTGCCGCCTCTTCGTGCGGACACGCCATAACCGCGGCCAAGACCGGGCTAAGTGACCGAAGTCACAGGCTTTGCGATGTGCGACCCCTTTGCGGCGACGATAATGCATTTTCGGCCTGAGCGCGAGGGCGCACGCAAGCACTGAAGGCCCGCTCCGCAGGGTCGCGAAGCAGGTGCCGTTTCTCAGTGCGGGAACAGCTTCTAGGGCAGCTCCACGCGATCCCAGCGCGGCGCGTTCGCTGCAGGGTCATCCGCCTCGACGAACCGAGCCTTGCTGCCGACGACGACGCCGGCGAAGGAGCCGCCGCCATCGACTTCGGCCATTGCTGTGTCGTTGTCGGCCGAGACGATCACCGACTTGATCATCCGCATGCCCCGTTCCGCGGGCACCAGCACGGTGGCGCCGAGCGGCAGATAGGCTGCGCCATAGTTCAGCTTCACCCGCCGGTCGGTTGCGTCCACCACCGTCAGCGGCGCCAGATGAAAGCTGACGGCACGCGCCACGGCCAGCGCCATTTCGCGCTGCAGCTGGGTATAGGTGGTCCGGCCGGTCTCGTTGGACTGAAAGCTGCCATTGGCCGTATCCAGTCCGGATGACAGGATCATGCGCTTGGTGAGCACGTTTCCGAATACGGAACGTCCGGAGCGGTCCTCCAGCGCGAACTGCACGCTCGCGACGATGCTGTTGCGGCTGTCGCTCATGTCCGCGCGCGTGAGCTGGCTGTCGGCATAGCCGACGTTCGACAGCCGCCCTGTCAATACCAATGCGCCCGGCCCGAGCGCCTGAGTCACCTGCAGCTTTCCAGACGCCGCCAGCGCGTCCCGCATCGACGCCCGAAGCGCGGGAAAGTCGCTCACGCAATCCTTGACGAGTTCGGTTCCCCAGGCGCGGGTGAACGCGAGCCGATCCCGTCCGACATAGGCGGCGGCATTGCGCGTCGCCACGGCGGCACGGTCGCTCGCAGCGACGAGCGTCTCCCGTCCCCACATCAACTCATAGGTCGTGCAGGTCTTCTCGCTGACGAACTTGCCGAGGGCGATGGAAACGGGCCGGTCCTGCGCGCCCGCCGGAGCGACCAGAACGACCGCCCCGACCAGTAGCGCCAGCGGCGCGCGGATCACTTGCGCTTGCCCTTGTCCTTCTTGGGCTCGGTCTGCACGGGAGCAACGCGGGCGATATAACCGATCGCGGGCGATTGGCTGAACGCGCCCACGGCCACAGCCTTGGAGAAGCGTGGCGTCACTTCCGTGACGCGCACCATCCCGATCTGCGCGCCTTCGCTGCTGAGCGGCTTGCCGGTGTCAGGATCGAGAATGACATCGCCTTTGCCGAACAGGTTCAGCAAGGCGCCCATCTGCACCGTGCCTTCGCCATAGTTGAGCATCACCGTCCCATCGGGCTGCACGGCCGCCACCTTGATTGGGTAGATGCTGGTGACAAGGCCTGTTGCGATCTGGTTTGCTGCGGCGCGCAGCAGGTTCGCCACGTCCGTCTGCGGGTTGCCCGAACAGGAGGTCGCGCTGGTCGACGTCCGGTTGATCTGGTTGGCGTAGCGGATCTCGCCCGTTCCGCCGTCGACGATCTTGATGTCCACCGCCAGCGTTGCCACTGACTTGGAGCAGCCGCCACCGGCGAGGCTGACCCCCAGCATTCGGCCCGCGAGAGCGCGGCCCATATCGGCGCCCATGTCGCTCTTCTGCCCGGCCGAGCCCGAGGTGATGGTGCCGTAGACGAGATAGTCGGCGCCCTCGAACCCGCCCTTCTTGCCCGGCGCGCGCGTCGTCACCATGCCGCTGTTGCCCAGCTCCTGCTGGTCACGAAGCGTGGCGAAGTTTGATTCGATCGTGCGGAACTTGCCCGTGCCGGCGACCGCCGTCTGGATCATCTGCGCAAAGGCGACCGCCTGACCCGTCCCCGCCAGATCGTCCATCTGCTTGACCGTGACGATCGGCATCCCCTTCTGCGCCAAGGCCGGCGCCGATAGCGCCAAGGCCGTCAAAGTGAGCGCACGCACCATCATCTTCATGTTTCCCCCTTCCCCCGATTCAGCGGTGACTATATGGCCGCAACCGCAAAGCGGGACGCCCGATCGCATCCGAAATGGATCGATCCACATCCGAAACGGAGTGTCTGCTCAGGCGGCGATGCGTTCCATCAGGCGCAGGGCGTCGCCGGCCGCTGCCCCGCCTGCGGTGTTGTCGAAGATCACCCAGGTTTCGCCGTCCGCCTCCATCGCCGGACGGATGCGTTCCGCCCAGCAGGACAGGGCCGCATCGTCATAGCCGGACCAGTATGGGCGTGGCGACCCATGCAGCCGAAAGTATGAGAGCCCCCGCCACCCGCCGGGCCGTTCGGCGCCGGGCGCGAGTGCCGGGTCCGCTGCGACCCGCGCCACGCCGAGCCGGACGAGCAGCGCCTCCGCCTGCGTCCCGAACCAGCTCGGATGCCGCGGCTCGCAGGCGACCGGGCCGGTCAGCAGCGCGAAGAACGGCTCCGCGACCGCCGCGTCGAACGCGAGGCTGGGCGGCAGCTGCACGAGCAGCGGCCCGCGCCGGTCGCCCAGCCCGGCACTCTCCCCCAGGAACGCCGCGACCAGCGCGCCGCAGTCCACCAGCTTCGCCTTGTGCGTGATCGTCTTGGGCAGCTTGACCGAGAAGCGGAAGTCCGCCGGCACGCTCTCCGCCCAGCGTGCATAGGTGCTCGGACGGTGCGGGCGGTGGAAGCTGGAGTTGATCTCGGCCGCGGTGAAGCGACTGGCATAGCGCTGCAGCGCGCTGCCCTCGGCCGGAAAGCGGTCGGCGACGTCGCGCGGGATGCTCCACCCCGCCGTGCCGATCCTGAGCGTGCCCATGAGGCGCACGACGCCCCGCCGCTTCCCCCGTTCCGCCGCCCCTGCTAACGCGCCCCCCAACATGGCGACCGAACTCAGCAAGATCCGCAACTTCTCGATCATCGCGCATATCGATCATGGCAAGTCGACGCTGGCCGACCGGCTGATCCAGCGGACGGGCGGCCTGACCGAGCGCGAGATGTCCTCCCAAGTCCTTGATAACATGGACATTGAGAAGGAGCGCGGCATCACCATCAAGGCGCAGACCGTGCGCCTGGAATGGCAGGGCTATACCCTCAACCTCATGGACACGCCCGGCCATGTCGACTTCGCCTATGAGGTGAGCCGCAGCCTCGCCGCCTGCGAGGGCGCGCTGCTGGTGGTGGACGCAGCCCAGGGCGTCGAGGCCCAGACGCTCGCCAACGTCTACCAGTCGATCGAGCATGACCATGAGATCGTGCCCGTCATCAACAAGATCGACCTGCCCGCCGCCGAGCCCGAAAAGGTCCGCGCCGAGATCGAGGAGGTGATCGGCCTCGACGCCTCCGAGGCAGTGCTCGCCTCGGCCAAGTCCGGCATCGGCATCGACGAGGTGCTGGACGCGATCGTCAAGAAGATCCCGCCCCCCAAGGGCGACCCCGAGGCCCCGCTCAAGGCCATGCTCGTCGACAGCTGGTACGACCCCTATCTGGGCGTCGTCATCCTCATCCGCGTGATCGACGGCGTCGTGAAAAAGGGCCAGCAGATCAAGTTCATGCAGGCCGGCACCACCCGCCTGATCGACCGCGTCGGCGTGTTCCGCCCCAAGATCGAAAACCTGGCCGAGCTCGGCCCCGGCGAAGTCGGCTTCATCACCGCCCAGATCAAGGACGTGGCCCAAGCCCGGGTCGGCGACACGCTGACCGACGCCCGCCGCCCCGCCGCCGAGGCCCTGCCCGGCTTCAAGGAAGTGCAGCCGGTCGTCTTCTGCGGCCTGTTCCCGACCGACGCCAACGACTTCGAGAAGCTCCGCGAAAGCATCTCCAAGCTCCGCCTCAACGATGCAAGCTTCAGCTTCGAGATGGAGACGAGCGCGGCGCTCGGCTTCGGCTTTCGCTGCGGGTTCCTCGGCCTCCTCCACCTGGAGATCATCCAGGAGCGGCTGACCCGCGAATATGATCTCGACCTGATCACGACCGCGCCCAGCGTCGTCTACCGCCTCCAACTCACCCGCGCCGCCGGCGAAGCCCAGGCGCAGACGCTGGAGCTCCACAACCCCGCCGACATGCCCGATCCCAACCGCATCGACATGATCGAGGAGCCGTGGATCGAGGCCACCATCTATGTGCCCGACGAATATCTCGGCACCATCCTGAAGCTGTGCCAGGATCGCCGCGGCATCCAGAAGAACCTGACGTACGTGGGCGGCCGCGCCCAGCTCACCTACGAACTGCCCCTGAATGAGGTGGTGTTCGACTTTTACGACCGGCTGAAATCGATCAGCCGCGGCTATGCCAGCTTCGACTATCACCAGATCGGCTATCGCGAGGGGGACCTCGTCAAGATGAGCATCCTGGTCAACAACGAGCCGGTCGATGCGCTCAGCATGATCGTCCACCGCGCCACCGCCGAGACGCGCGGCCGCGGCATGTGCGAGCGCCTGAAGGACCTGATCCCGAGGCACCTCTTCAAGATCCCGATCCAGGCCGCGATCGGCGGCAAGGTGATCGCGAGAGAGACCATCGCGGCGCTGAGGAAGGACGTGACGGCGAAATGCTATGGCGGCGATATCTCGCGGAAGCGAAAGCTGCTGGACAAGCAGAAAGAGGGCAAGAAGAAGATGCGGGAATATGGGAGCGTGAGCATCCCGCAGGAAGCCTTTATCGCCGCCCTCCGCATGGGCGAAGAATAAGCCCGGAGCGATCGGCTGAGCATCACCCGCTATTTCGACGAGCAGGTGCTGCGCAAGCGGCCCTACCTGAGCATCGAACTATGCCGAGCGGTGCTGCGCGAGCCACTGCGTCGCGAGGTGCAGGAAGACGGCCGCATCCGCCATTGGGCTCGCGTCACCTTGCCAGGCGAGACCACCGGGCGCATCTTGCGTGTTGTGACGTTGGAAGACGGCGAGACGATCCACAATGCGTTCCTGGATCGCGGCTATCGCGAGGACGAGCAATGAAGCTGCATTATTATCCGGAGACGGACAGTCTCTACATTGAGCTTCGCGACGTGCCCGCGACCGGCACCCGCGAAATCGTGGGCGGTCTCAATGCCGATTTCGACGAGAGCGGGAACGTGGTCGGCCTCGACATCGACGACGCGTCAAAGAAGCTGGACTTGAACACGCTGGAGGCGATCGCGCTGCCCTTTGTTTCGCTGAAGGCGGCTTGAATGATGACGGGCGATAGCTCGCATTCCTCCGCAGCCTACTCCCCCCTCGTGTCCGAGTTCGGCTCGGCCGAAGAGGAAGCGGCCTATCTGGCCTGGCTGCACGACAAGGTCGCGGAGTCCCTCGCCGACCCGCGCCTGCCGGTGCCGCATGACGAAGTGATGCGCCGTGCCCGGGAAGCGATCGAAAGAGGCAAAGCGCGCAAGGCGTGCTGAGGCTCATCTGGCTCGAACCTGCGGCCGTTCAGCTCGAAGTCGCTCTCTAATATATCGCCGAACGCGACAAGCCGGCTGCTTACCATCTCGAAGCGCAGGTCGAAGCCTGTGCGCAGCGGGTCACCGAGCACCCCTATATGTACCGCCCCGGCCGCGTCCCTGGCACGCGCGAAGCGGTGGTGCACCCGAACTATATCCTGATCTACCGGGTAACGGCGGACGCCGTGGAGATCGTCAACCTGGTGCACGCGCGGCAACGGTGCCCGTGACGACGCCTGAGGCTAAAGAGGGGATTGCGCAGCAATCGCTGAGTTAGACGAGGCACCGCCGCGTCATCGGCCGGCGCGCCACCAACGTGACCGACGGCGCGGGCTTTGCTCGCGGCGGCTGCGCCGATGTTGGGAAATCAGCGCATACGGGCCAGCGCCCGGAAGCGTCATTCTCTCGGGTCGAAACGAAGGGCAACTTGCGACCCTATTGCTGCCGCTTCATATCAAATATCCAGCCCTGTAGCACATCGCTGACTCCAACATGTCCTCCTGCTACGCTCTCGCCTATGATTACCGAGAGCTACTACTGGAAGAGACCATTACTGGCTGGGGCCAAAGCCATCCGCAAATATATGGACACGGAAAACATCAGCGAGCTCAGTTCGCGCGGATCGAGCGCGAGATTTTCATCGGATTCTACTCGATACGAAAACTACTGGAGGCGACAGGGAAAGTCAGCGCGGAAACGCGCGATATGAAGGTGTTGCTCAAGCGGTTCGATAAGCGCGCGGATCAACCCATTGTCGACTGGTACAATCGGAGCGAGTTTTGGGAGTTGTACGAACTAGACAAGCCTGCGCTGGAGTCGCGCGATTTGCTCTACGTGGCGCACCGCATGGTGCACAGTTTCATCTTCATCCTGTCGGGTGACGATGGCAGCCATGGTGCATTTTTCACAAGCGACAGGGACAAAGAGATGCGTCTCTATTTCGTGAGCACGGATGAGATTGTCCGGTTGTTTGAGACCGTCGGAAGCGATTACCCGTCCGGCTTCCATGCATGGCGCGACAAGGTGACGGGCGAGATGAAATGGAGCGTTCCGGCCAAGGACGCTGCACGCTGATGGGAACGGAAATCAATCTGACGGTCGGCGGGGTCTCACTGTCCTATTCCAAAAATCATATGGGAATAGATTTTGGGCACCTGTTTCAAGAGGGCGACCGCACTCGCCGAAAAATGGAAGGGATCAATTACGAGTATTACGAAGAGAACCCGGACGATCTCGCCGATCTTGAGCTGTCGGAGATGGTCTTCGCGCGGAGACTTGATCGCGTTGCACCGCGCCTTGAGCTTCTCAACCACTCGCTCGACGCAGCGCGTGCAGAGTATGAGGCAGTCGTAGCTGAAACGCTCGAGATGGCTTCATACAGTGAGCCCCCAGAAGAGCCTTCCCTCCTGTCGTTTGCAGAGTTTTGTGCTCTTGCCTGTCGTCATCCGCTCGGTGTCCTGAAGGACACGTACATCAAGTACGAGACCCCGGATCGTGATGAGCTGGCGCAAGGTCGGTTTGCGGACGACGCAGACGAGTTCGCCAGACTGCCCGGCGATCGCTACAACAACCTATACTACTCAGAGAAGAGCTACCTGTCGGCAAGCCTTTGCATCTTGAGTGCCGAGTCTATGCTGCAGGTGTTCGCCCTGAATCCGGCCAACGCCGACAGTGAGGTTGTCTGGGAGTTTGGCGCGCTGGTCAGTAATGGGTGGGCAAACTTGGGCGACTTCCAGCCTGGCGCGAGACGCGTGCAAGAGGTACTGGTTGCGACCGAAGGAGCATCTGATGCTCGTATTATCAGACGCGCGCTAGAAGTGCTGCGACCTGATGTTGCCGACTTTTTCAACTTCATCGATGTCGATGAGCGCCACCATTTTTGGGGGACGGGCAATCTGGTAAAGTTTGGTGAGGGGCTTTTGCGTATCGACGTACAAAACAGGGTGCTCTTCGTCTTCGACAACGATGCGGAGGGAGTGGATGCTTACCGGAAGCTAGCTGCACTCAATTTGCCTGCGAACATGCGTTCGATGCTCCTGCCTGATCTCGATGCTTTCGGCAGTTTTCCCGCGCGTGGTCCGGAGGGGGTTAGCTTGGTTGACATCAACGGACGCGCGGCTGCGATCGAGTGTTATCTCGATCTGGATCTGCCTGCTTACGGCCCCGCGCAGGTGCTCTGGAGCAATTACAAGAAGGAGGTCGACGCGTGGCACGGCGCTTTAGAGTTTAAGGAGACGTACCAGCGTCATTTCTACGATCAGGACGATGACGCCCTTCGCAATGGGCCATACCAATCTACCAAACTCGCCAAACTGCTCGATACCTTAATTGTGGAAGCGAGTCTGACTTCACCCGCCACCTAGAGGTTCGAGCTCCACCTGCCTCAATGACGGCGTTGATTTTGTTCGAGTGCGCCTCGCGACAACGGCAGTTTAGGGTAGCGGCGGCGCGAAGCACCGGCCAATCTCCGTGATCGCCGTAGCAACGTGATGGTCTTAAACAGATGTCATGACATTCGGCATCTTCATCCACCGATCGGATTCGATCTACGACGACAGCCCGGCTGAGCGATATCAGTTCCCGCCGCAGTATCTCGGGCGCGTGCAGGCCTGTGTTGGCGATTGGATCATCTATTATGAGCCGGTGAAGGTGCCGGGCACGCGCGGCTATTTCGCTGTCGCGAAGGTGCAGCAGGTCATTCCCGATCCGGGCTCGCCGGGCATGTATCTCGCGATCATCGAAGCGGGCAGCTACCTCGATTTCGCCAATCCGGTGCCCTTCAACAGTCCCGATGGGCTGGTCGAGCGCGGGTTGTTGAATGAGCAAGGCGCGATCTCCGGGCGGGCGCAGTCAGCGGTGCGACCGATCTCGCCGAGCGATTTCTATCGGATCGTGACGCTGGGGCTGGCCGAGCGCGACGATCTGCTGCCGCGCATCGGCGAAGCGACTACGGACTCGGCTGTGCGCGAGGAGCCTGCGCCGTTCTTATACGAGCAGGAGCGGATCACGGCGCTGACCTCGCGGGTTGTGCGGGACCGGGTGTTCCGGCGCATCGTCGTCAAAGCCTATGATGCGCGCTGCGCGATTACGGGCCTGAAGCTGATCAACGGCGGCGGGCGGGCCGAGGTGGAGGCGGCGCATATTCGTCCGGTCGGGGCGAATGGGCCGGATACGGTGCAGAACGGGCTGGCGCTGTCCGGCACGGTGCACTGGATGTTCGATCGCGGGTTGATCAGCCTTTCGGACGAGCTCGACATCCTTGTGTCGCGGCAGGTGAATGATCCGGATGGCGTGTGGAGCCTGGTTAACAAGAGCAGGCGGGCGCTTGCGCCGGCGCGGGCGATGGATCGGCCGCATCCGGCGTTTCTAGGCTGGCATCGGGAGCATTGTTTCAAGCGGTAGGCTCCTCGACCCCTTCGACAGGCTCAGGGCATGCCGTGCTCGCTTCTTGACCACTTCGACGGGCTCAGGACAGGCTGCGCTCGCTTCTCGACTTCGCTCGCTTCTCGACTTCGCTCGCTTCTCGACTTCGCTCGCTTCTCGACTTCGCTCGAAGTGAGCGGGGGAAGAAGAAGCTGCGCCCCGGCCTTGGGGCTCCACCTATGTAAGGCTTTGGTAGGAACCCTGCGTCGGGGTGACGAGAAAGAGGACGGAAGGGCCAGCACGGGAGTGAATCCCGTGCTGTCGGACGCGCTTTGCGCGCCGGCCAGGCTGGTGCGCGCTCTCTTCGGCTAAGGGCCCGGCGCTACGCTTCCGGGTCCTTAGCCTCGGGCGCTTCGCCCCAGATGTCCGGCAGGTCTTTCCAGGTTTCGCCGGTTCGGGCCTCCCATTCCTCCCTGGCCGCTTCCTCCCAGAGGCGTTGGGCTTCTCTCGCCTTCATCCGGGCGTTGATGAGCTTGCCTTCGCGCTCGCGCAGGTCGGGGCCGCCGCGCATGTGGTTGGGGGGCTGGCCCCAGCTCCAGGGGAGGGGCGGGCGCATGGGGTCGCCGAGTTCGGCCCAGACCTCGCGGCGCTGCTGGTCGAGCATCACGCTCACTTCCGTCTGCCAGACGGGCTCGCCCGGGCGGTAGAGGCGGGCGCGGGTGGCTTCGTCGTCGCGCAAGGGCTGGCCGCGCGGCGTGGAGCCGGTGTCGACCATCCAGCGCAGATGCTTTCCGCCGCCGCCCAGCTCCAGCATGATCTCCATATGGGTGAGCTGGCGGAGATAATAGTCGGCCGCGGCGATGTTGCCGGCCAGGCGCTCGCGCCGTTCCTGGTGCAGCCGCGCGCGGTGCATGCGGCCGATTTTGTCGAGCCAGTCGCTGTGGTTGGCGATCGCCTCCTCGCGCATCGCCTCCAGATGCTCGGCCTCTTCCGGATCGATGTCGCCGCGATGGGCGCGGCCGTATTTCTTGGGCTTGCGGTGCTGGAGCATCCACATGGTGAGGCGTTCATTATAGACGCGGCGCTCGCCGACCTGCTCGCCTTTGTGGAAGATGGGGACGGCGACGCCGTTGGTGGCGCGCTCGATGGCGTTGGCGTCGATGATCTCCGCGCCGTGATCGAGCGCCTTGTCCCAGGCCTCGGCGAAGCTCTCGGCAGCGGGCTGGCGGCGGAGCATGTACGCGCCCTCCGGCGCCATGTTGACGGCCTTGGCGGCGAGGCTGACGGAGCCGCTCTCGGCCAAGGCGGCGATGAAGGCGCGCTGGCGGGCCGGCGTCCAGCCATCGTGCCGGAGGTTGCGGCGGGGCACGGGAGTGAAGTCGAGCAAGGCTCTCATCGACTTGAAATGGCCGAGGCCCTCGAGGCCCTGGCGGCGGCATGAGTCACAAAGGACGGGCTTGCGGTTCTGCATGAGTCGCGCGTGTAACCCATTTGGTTGTATATAGGACAGCGTGGCGTGCAGCTTTCCCTTTCGCTAAGCGTTGCCGCGCGTTTGGAGAGCGGCGTGGACCGGAAATTCCTTTACTTCATCGCGGGCGTAATCGTGCTGATCCTGGGCGCGGGGATCGTGTGGCAGCTTTATGGCCAGCAGCTCGTCACCAAGGCGCTGGTGCCGACGGTCGCGTTCAAGGCGGCGCCGGAACAGGCGCAGGGGGCCTATGCGAACCAGGACATGTGGCATTCGCGGCCCGAGATCGGGGCGAACGATCCAGCCTTGTGGGTGCCGGAGGGCTATGCCGCCAATCCGAAGCCGGAAGCCGCCCTCTTCTTCGTCCATCCGACCAGCTTCCTCGACCGGTCGGCGTGGAACATGCCGCTCGAGAATGCGGAGGCGAACCAGCGGGCGCGGCTGTTCATCCGCGGCCAGGCGAGCGCGTGGAACGAAGTCGCCGAGGTGTGGGCGCCGCGCTATCGCCAGGCGACGTTCGGGGCGTTCCTGACCAACGCCGAGGATGCGCAAAAGGCGCTCGACCTCGCCTATCGGGACGTGGCGCTGGCGTTCGATGCGTTCGTCGCGGCGGTGGGCAAGGACAAGCCGATCTTCCTCGCCGGGCACAGCCAGGGCGCGCTGCACCTGACGCGGCTGCTGCGCGAGAAGGTGGCGGGCACGCCGCTCGCCCGGCGGGTGGTCGCCGCGTATGTGGTCGGCTGGCCGGTGTCGCTGGAGACCGATTTGACGGCGCTCGGGATGCAGCCCTGCACGGCGGCGGACCAGACCGGATGCCTCCTCTCCTGGCAGAGCTTCGGCGAGCCCGCCGATCCGCAGCTGATCATCGACACCTACGACGCGACCACCGGCTTCAACGGCCAGCCGCGCAAAGGCACGGCCTTCCTCTGCACCAACCCGATCACCGGCACGCAGAATGGCGAGGCGCCGGCGGAGGCGAACCTCGGCACCCTTTTCCCGAGCGAGGATTTCGCGACGGCAGAGCTTCGGCCCGGCCAAGTGCCGGCGCGGTGCGCGGATCGCGGCATCCTGCTGATCGGACCGGGGCCGGAGCTGGGGCAATATGTGCTGCCGGGCAACAACTATCATGTGTTCGACATCAGCCTGTTCTGGGCGAATGTGCGGGCGGATGCGAAGCGGCGGCTGGCGGCCTATGAAAAACGCTGACCGTTCCCCTGCGAAAGCAGGGGTCCATGAGCATGGAGCCGCTGGGCCCCTGCTTTCGCAGGGGAGCAAGAAGCTTTGATCACGAGCGCCGGCCCCGAGTTTCGCGCGGCGCTGCCGATGGGCGGGCGGCTGCTGGGGCTGGACGTGGGCACGAAGACGATTGGCACGGCTTTGTGTGACGCGGGCTGGTCGATCGCGAGCCCGGCCGAGCTCATCCGTCGCACCAAGTTCGGCGCGGACAAGGCGGCGCTGGAGGCGTTCGCCAAGGTGCAATCGGTGAAAGGTCTGGTGATCGGTCTGCCGCTGAACCTCGACGGCAGCGACTCCCCACGCACGCAATCGGTGCGGGCGTTTGCGCGGAACATGGAGGCGCTGGGGCACCCCATTTTGCTGTGGGACGAGCGCTGGTCGACCCAGGCGGTCACCCGCACCCTGCTCGACGCCGACGCCAGCCGCGCGCGGCGCGCCGAGCTCGTCGACAAGATGGCGGCGGCCTACATTCTCCAGGGCGCGATCGACGCGATGATGATGGCTAGGTGAGGACGGCCATGCCCTTCTGCACCGCCGCGCGCGCGCCCACGCGGTCGAGCCAGGCGTGGATTGCAGGGGCCTGGTCGAGGGCTTCGGAGAGTGGCTCTTTCAGCATGGTCGTGGCGGCGACCATCCACGGATAGCAGGCGATATCGGCGATCGAATAGTCGCCGCCCAAATACTCAACGTCTTCCAGCCGGGTGTTCATGACGCGGATCAGGCGTGCGCATTCGGCGCGGTAGCGTTCGATCGCGGGCGGGAGCTTGTCCGGCTGGCGCAGGAACCAGCCGAGCTGGCCGAGCATCGGCCCGAGGCCGCCGATCTGCCAGTGCAGCCATTCGAGCGCCTTGAAGCGCGCATGCCCGGACGGCGAGAGGAACTGGCCCGACTTCTCGGCGAGATAGGTGAGGATCGCGCCTGACTCGAAGATCGAGAGGTCGCCGTCGACGATGGCTGGAATCTTGTTGTTGGGCGACACCTTCAGGAAATCGGGCGCAAACTGCTCGTCCTTGGAGATGTCGATCGGCCTGGCGTCATACTCCCAGCCGAGTTCCTCGAGCATGATCGCCGGCTTGCGGCCATTGGGCGTCTTCCAGGTATAGAGCGTGATCATCGCGCGCCTCCGTTTCGAAACCGTTCCGGGAGATAAGGAGCGGGGTCGAGCTCCGCCACCCGGCCGAGCAGCAGCGCGGCCGCGAGGCGCGAGGCGGCGGGCGCGGTCTGGATGCCGAAGCCGCCCTGCCCCGCGCACCAGAAGAAGCCGGAGGCGTGGGGGTCGAAGCCATAGACGGGCAGCCGGTCGGGCGCGAAACTGCGCAGGCCGGCCCAGCGGCGCTCGACGCGGCGGATCGGCCAGTCGACCGCGCGTTCGAACCGGTCGATGGCGATCGCTACATCCAGCTCTTCGGGCGCCGCGTCACCCGCATTGGTCGGCGTTTCATCATGCGGGCTGAGCCAGAGACGGCCGCCTTCCGGCTTGAAGTAGAAGCTGCCGTCCATCGCCATCACGAGCGGCAGATCGGGCAGGGAAGGCGGATCGACGGCGAGCTGGATCACGGTGCGCCGAAAGGGGCGGATGCCGATCGACGGCACGCCGGCACGCTCCGCCACCGCATCAGCCCAGGCACCGGCGGCGTTGACGAGAATTCCCGCGTCGACACGCTCCCTGCCCGCCAGCACACTCCAGCCTGTGCCGGTCCGCTCTGCCCGCTCCAACGGTGCCGAGCACCGGAGGGCCGCGCCAGCCGCGCGCGCGGTCTTCAGCATGAACTGGTGGGCGCCGGCCACGTCGATGTCGGTGCAACTCGGTATCCAGAGGACCTCTACCCAATCGTCGGCCAGGCCGGGCAGCCACCGGCGGGCGGCGTGTCCCGGCAACCGCTCCAGCGCGACTCGCCCTGCGAACTCGGCGACGAAGCGGTCCAGAACGGGCCTGTCCGCGTCGTGTGCGAGATGGAGCTCGCCGCGGGGCGAGAGCAGGTCATGCTCCCGCAGCCAGGGACCCGAGGCAGTGGTGAGCGGCTGAATGAGCGGACCGCCATAGGTTTCCGACCAGAAGGCGGCCGAGCGCCCGGTCGCGTGATAGCCAGGCTGCTCTTCCGCCTCGAGCAGCAGCACCGAGGCATGGGGCGCCAGCTCGGCCGCGAGGCCCGCACCGGCGATGCCCGCGCCCACGATCACGATGTCGTAGCGGCTCACGGCGCGGGTGCGTACCGATCGAGAAAGCGGTCGATCTCCGCCAGCGCGGCATCGCGCACCGGATCAGCCTCACGGAGGATCTCGTGCGCGGACTCCGGCCCCCAGCTCCTGAGAGTGGCGTTCGGCAGGCGTGTCGCGGTTCGGGCGATCGCGCCATAATCGACTAGCCGATCGTGTTCGGCGCCAAGGATCAGCGTCGGCGTCGTGATCTGTTCGAGCGCGCCCGGCTCCTCCATCGCCAGCGTCGAGCGATACGCCTCAGCCACCCAGGCCCAGCTGGGCGGCCCGACGGCGATCTCGGGCTTTTCGCGCTTCCACCACAACTCGTCTTCATATCGGTCGACATCGTGGGTGAGCAGGGCGAGGCGGCCCTTCATCGGCACGCCGGGCCGCTCATTCGCCTTCCAGGCCAGGCGCTCCGGCTTTCCGATCCGGCACATCAGCGCGGCGACCTTGGCTGCGAAGCGAGCGCCGAACGGGGCGCTACGCAGGCCGAGCATCGGCGCGACGAGCACGACGGCGTCCGGCGCGACACGGCGTTCGGCCAGGGCGCGTAGCGTGAGGTGCCCGCCCATCGAATGGCCGATAATGACGTGAGGGCCGGGGCTCCCGTCGCCCCATTGCTCCACATAGGCGGCAAGGTCGTCGATCCAGGGCGCGAAGCTCGCGGCATGGCCGCAGCCGGGGTCTGACGAGAGCCGGCCCGAGCCGCCCTGCCCGCGCCAGTCGAAGCTCGCTACCGACCAGCCTACGCGGTGCCAATGGTCGAACGTCTCGAGATATTTCTCGAAGATGTCCCCGCGGCCGCCGAGGAAGAGGATGGAACCCCGCGCCTGGGTCCGCGCCATACCGGATGCGCGTTTCTCGACTTCGCTCCGTTTCTCGACTTCGCTCGAAACGAACGGATCGAGGGCGTTCGGCCAGGTGAAGGCGCGGTGGGGCCAGCCGTCCTTGGCGGTCCAGGTGCCGATCTGCGATCCGGCCGGCAAAGCGCGTCGGTTGAAACTCATGGTGGCTGGTTACGGTTAAGCAAGGTTCGGCGTCTAGAGAGCGTGGGATGCTTGCCCAAGTTCTGCTCGGCGTCCTGGCCTTGTTGCTGCTGACTGCAGCCGCGACGGACCTGCGCGCGCGCATCATCGGCAACTGGCTGAACCTCTGCATCGCGGCGCTGGCGCCTGTCTATTGGTGGGCGACCGGACTCTCGCTCTGGCCCGACATTGCCATCCAGCTTCTGCTCGCCGCCTGCGTGTTCGCGCTGTTCGCCTTCATGTTCGCGATGGGCTGGATGGGCGGCGGCGACGTGAAGCTGCTGGCCGCGATCAGCCTGTGGCTGCCGCTCGTGTCGATGCTGCAGTTGCTGGTGGCCATGTCGCTGCTGGGCGGGCTGCTGACCCTGGCTTTTATGGCCTTTCACCGGCTCCGCAAGGCGCCGGCCAATCCTGAAATTCCTTACGGAGTTGCAATCGCTTGTGCGGGTCTTTGGGTGATTGGCGAACGGTATCTTAACCAGTTTGCGTGATCACCGGGTGAGAGCTCGAAAGGCCCCGAACCGGAGTCGTCGGACGTGGATGTAAGAAAAGTAGCTTTGCTGATCGGCGCGCTGGTGATCGCGGCCATGACCGCAGTCATGGCGCGCAGCATGTTCAGCAGCGCCGGCACTCCGGCGACCGCCGCATCCAGCCAGACCCCGGAACCGACCGGGCCGATGGTCCTGGTCGCGACGCGCTCGCTGCCGGTCGGCACGATCCTCCAGCCGGACAGCTTCAGCTACAAGCCGTGGCCCAAGGAGCTGATCCAGTCCGCTTACTATGTGCAGGGCGAATCGCAGCCGCCGCAGCCCGGCACCGTCGTTCGCTTTGCGATCACCGCCGGCCAGCCGATCCCGCAGGGCGCGCTGGTCAAGCCCGGCGATCGCGGCTTCATGGCGGCGGCGCTTGGCCCCGGCATGCGCGCCGTGACGGTGCCCGTGGACGCCAAGAGCGGCGTGGCCGGCTTCGTCTTCCCCGGCGACCGCATCGACCTGGTGCTGACCCAGACGCTGGACGGCACTGACGGCGGGCCCGCGCTCAAGACCTCCGAGACCTTCGTGCGCAACATCCGCGTGCTCGCCACCGACCAGCGCACCGATGCGCAGGACAAGGACGGCAAGACCGAGGTCGTGACCTTCTCGACCGTCACGCTGGAGGCGACGCCCCGCATTGCCGAGAAGATCGCGCTCGCCCAGTCGCTCGGCCAGCTGTCGCTCTCCTTGCGCTCGATCGCCGACAACAACGCGGAGCTGGAGCGCGCCATCGCCGCGGGCGAAGTGAGCGTCGAAGGCAAGGACCCGAAGGCCGAGCGGCAGATGCTGCTGGCCGTCGCGTCGCGCCCGATCGACAGCGACACGACCTTCGTGACCGGCGGCGATGTCTCCCGCTTTGCCCGCCGCACCGTGCCGCGCATGGCCGCTCCCGCGGCAAGCGCACCGGCTGCCGCCCCGTCATCCGCGCCGTCCGCCGGTCCCGCTTTCTCGACCGGTCCGGTCGTCCGGGTCGCGCGCGGCAACACCATCACCGAAGTTCCCGTAGGGGGTCGCTGAGAATGCCCAAGTTCACCTTGCTGGCGCGGTGCGCGGCGATTGCCGCCTTCGCCCTCGCGGCCGGAGCGCCCGCTCTCGCGGCCCCGGACCGGAGCGGCGCCCGCGTCGCAGCCCTCCCCGCCGGCGTCCAGCGCCCGACCACCGAGGTGCTGCTTTCGGTCGGGCAAGGTCAGCTCGTCACCCTGCCGACCAATGTCGCCAATGTGTGGACGTCGAACGACAAGGTTGCAGACGTCTATGTCAGCAACCCGCGCCAGATCCACCTGTTCGGCAAGGAGAATGGCGAGGCGACGGTGTTCGCGACCACCGCCTCCGGCCAGGTCGTCTATGCGACCAATGTGCGGGTGAACCAGAACATCACCTCGCTCGACCGAATGCTGCAGCTCGCCTTTCCCGGCGCCGACATCGACGTCACCACCGCGGGTCAGCTCGCGGTGATCACCGGCACGATCGGGACGCCCGAGGATGGCGCGGCCGCCGAGCGGCTGGTGCTTTCGGCCCTCAATCCGGGCGTGAACCTCGCCGATCCGGCCGCACAGCTGAAGATGGGCGTGATCAACCGGCTGAAGCTGGCCACCCCGCTGCAGGTCAACCTGCAGGTGCGCATCGCGGAGGTCAGCCGCGACCTCGTGAAGGAGATCGGCGTCAACCTGCTGACGCGCGATCAGACCGGCGGCTTCACCTTCGGCGTGGCGCAGGGCCGCAATTTCGGCTCGATCGGCAACTTCAACGTGGAAGGCCTGCCGCGGCTCGACGCGTCGCAGCTGTTCGGGCTGCCCGCAGGGTCGCTGAGCCTGCCGTTCAATCCCGCGACCGGCCAGTTCATCAACCCGAACAGCGGCACCGCCTTCAACCTCAACAATCTGGGCCAGGGCGCCGGCAAGACCGCCGTGGCGCTCGCGGGCAAGCTGTTCGGCATTGATGTCGCCTCCGCGATCGACCTGGCCGAGACCGAGGGCCTGGTGACCACGCTCGCCAATCCGAATCTCACCGCGCTGTCGGGCGAGACCGCGAGCTTCCTGGCGGGCGGCGAAATCCCGATCCCGCTCGCCCAGGGCTTCGGCACGATTGGCATCGAATATAAGCAATATGGCGTCAGCCTGGCGTTCACGCCGACGGTGATGAGCGACGGACGCATCTCCATGCGGGTCCGCCCCGAAGTGTCGGAGCTGAGCACCCAGGGCTCGATCACGATCAGCGGCTTCCAGATCCCGGCGCTGACCACGCGGCGGGCGGAGACGACAGTGGAGCTGGGCTCCGGCCAGAGCTTCATGATCGGCGGGCTGCTCCAGAACAAGCACTTCACCCAGATCGACAAGGCGCCGGGACTCGGCGACGTGCCGGTGCTGGGATCGCTGTTCCGCTCTTCGCGCTTCCGCCGCTCGGAGACCGAGCTGGTGATCATTATCACGCCGTATCTGGTGAAGCCGAGCTCGGCGCCGCTGCCGTTGCCGACCGACGGCTACAAGTCCGCGACCGACGGCTCGCGCGTGCTGATGGGCCGAAGCTTCAGCGGCACCAGCGGCGAGCAGCGGCCCGTGCCGACGCTCGCGCCGCCGCAGACGCAGGGCGTGCCGGTCTCCCAGGCGGTGGTGCCGGTGCCGGCCCCGGCCAAGGGTGGCGACAAGAAGATGGCCGCGGCGGCACCCGCCCCCGGCTTTTCGATCAAGTGAGCTTTGCGGAGACGATGATGGCGAACAAAGCTTTCCCGCTGATCGGCCTGGCGCTGCTGCTCTCCGCCTGCGGCACGGTGAACCGCGGCATGGAATCGATCCACCAGCCCATCGTGCAGCGGACCGACTATATGATCGACGTCGCCGCGACCGGCGCGGGCCTCGCGCCCGGCGAGCAGGAGCGGCTGGACGGCTGGTTCCGCTCGATCGGGCTCGCTTATGGCGACCGGGTGATGCTGGACGGCCAGGCCGGTGCAGCCGGCGGCGATGTGGCCGAACTGCTCGCGCGGCGCGGCATGAGCATCGCCGGGGCGGCGCCCGTCACCCAGGGCCAGCTGCCCGACGGCTCCATCCGCGTAGTGGTCAGCCGCGCGACGGCGAGTGTGCCCGGCTGCCCCGATTGGAGCCGGCCGGCGGCGCCCGACTTCGTCGGCTCGACCATGTCCAATTATGGCTGCGCATCGAATGCGGCGCTGGCGGCGATGGTCGCCGATCCAATCGACCTGGTGCAAGGCCGGGGCGGCGGGTCGACTGATCCTGCGCTCGCGACCCGGGCGATGGACGCCTACCGCGCCACCCCGCCCAGCGGCACCAAGAGCATCAAGGTCGAAAGCACCTCGAAGGTTGGCAAGTAATGAACGCACCCTGGAGTCCCACCCGGTCCGCCGCCCTGCGTGACCCCTTTGTCGCCTATGTGTGCGACGATAGCGCCGCCGACGCGATCCGCCCGGTCGCGGTCGAGATGGGCTGGTCGCCGGAGAAGGTCGTGCGCGGGGGCCTGCGCGCAGCCATCCAGAACCTGGCAGTGAGCGCGAGCCCGAACATCCTGCTCGTCGACCTGTCGGAAACGGCCGATCCGCTGACGGAAATCAACGCGCTCGCCGAGGTGTGCGAGCCGGGAACGGTGGTGATCGCAACGGGCCTGGTGAACGATGTCCGCCTCTATCGCGACCTGGTCGCGAGCGGCATTCAGGATTATCTGCTCAAGCCCTTCCATCCCGACCAGCTGCGCGACGCGTTCGCGCAGGCGCAGGCGGTGTTCACGGCGCCCAAGAGCCTCGAGCCTTCGATCGAGCGGCCGCATCTGATGACGGCGGTGATCGGCTCGCGCGGCGGCGTCGGTGCCTCGACGGTCGCAGCCTCGCTCGCCTGGCTATTCGGGGAGCGGGACAAGCGCCAGACCGCGCTCGTCGACCTCGACGTGCATTTCGGGACGGACGCGCTGGCTCTCGACTTGGAGCCGGGCCGCGGCCTCACCGACGCCATCGAGAACCCGAGCCGCATCGACGGACTGTTCATCGAGCGCGCGCTGGTGCGGGTGAACGACAAGCTCGCGGTGCTCTCGGCCGAGGCGCCGATCAACCAGCCGCTGATCACCGACGGCACCGCCTTTTTCCAGCTGCAGGAGGAAATCCGGGCGGCGTTCGAATGCACAGTGATCGACCTGCCGCGGCACATGCTGGTGCAGCACCCAATGCTGGTGCAGGATGTGAACACGGTGGTGCTGGTGACGGAGATCACGCTCGCCGCCGCGCGCGACTGCATCCGCTTCCTCAGCTGGTTCAAGAGCCATGCGCCCCAGGCCTCGGTGGTGCTGGTCGCGAACCGCGTCGGGCCCGCCGCGGCGACCGAGATCAGCCGCAAGGATTTCGAGGACTCGATCGAGCGCAAGCTGGATTTCGTCATTCCGCTCGACCAGAAGCTCGCCTCGCAAGCCGCCAAGCTCGGCAAGCCGCTCGCCGAAGCCGGCAAGGGCGCCAAGGTCGCGCTGGCCCTGCACGGCCTCTCCGAAAGGCTGATCGCCGCCTCCGGCGACGCGCCGAGCGCGATCGCCACCGCGCGCGGCACCTCGCTGCTCGGCAAGCTGGGCGAGCTCAAGGGCAAGCTCTCCAAGCCGAAACAGGCCTGAGCGGACGCTCCCGGCGATGCTGCCGTTCCTCCTTGTCTTCCTGGGCACCGGCGGGGTCCTGATCCTGCTAGTGCTCGCTTTGTCGGGACCGTCCACGGCCAAGGCGCAAAAGCGGCGGCTCGAGGCCGTGCGCGGCCGGACGACTGGGGCGGCGATCGTCTCCGCCGAGGAGAAGATGCGCCGCATCACCCAGACGCAGAACACGGCTATGGACGATCTCGTCTCCCGCTATCTGCCCAACCCGGCGCTGCTCAAGAAGCGGCTGGCGATGACCGGCAAAGATTGGACGCTCGGCAGATATGGCGCGATCAACGCCGCACTGACGGTGATCGCGGGCGCGGGCGCGCTCGGCCAGGGCGCACCGCCCTTGCTTGCCCTGCTGGGCGGCATGGCCTTCGGCATCGGCCTTCCGCACATGATTGTCGGCATGATGATCAAGAAGCGGATCAAGAACTTCACCACGCGCTTCCCCGACGCGATCGAACTGCTGGTGCGCGGCCTCCGGGCCGGGCTGCCGATCTCCGAGACGCTGGGCGTGGTCTCCAGCGAGATTCCGGGTCCAGTCGGAGAGGAGTTCCGCATGGTCACCGACAAGATGAAGATCGGCCGCACCATGGAGGCGGCGCTGCAGGAGACCGCGGACCGGCTCGGCACGCCCGAGTTCCAGTTTTTCTGCATCACGCTCGCCATCCAGAAGGAGACCGGCGGCAACCTCGCAGAAACGCTCGGCAACCTGGCCGACGTGCTCCGCAAGCGGGCGCAAATGAAGCTCAAGATCAAGGCGATGTCATCGGAGTCCAAGGCCTCGGCCTATATCGTCGGCGCCCTGCCCTTCATCGTCTTCGGCCTGATCTGGATGATCAACCAGGACTATATGAAGAACTTCTTCCTCGACGAACGGCTGATGATCACGGGCCTGGGCGGGCTCATCTGGATGAGCATCGGCGCCTTCGTCATGGCCAAGATGGTCAACTTCGAGATTTAGATGGAAACGACTGGCCCGACCCTTCTCGGCATCGATGTGCTCTGGGTGGCGACGCTGCTCTCGGGCGTCGCGACCTTCATGGTGCTGATCGCCCTCTATGCCGTGATGACGGTCAAGGACCCGATGGCGCGGCGCGTCAAAGCGCTGAACGATCGGCGCGAGCAGCTGAAGGCCGGCATCACTGCATCAAGCGGCAAGCGGCGCGCCAAGCTCAACGCCCGGAACGAGACGACTGACCGGATGCGGTCCTTCCTGTCCTCGCTGAAGGTATTGCAGGACGAGCAGCTGAAGGCCGCGCAGGTCAAGCTGATGCAGGCCGGTATCCGCTCCAAGGACGCTGCCGTCGCCATCATCTTCGCGCGCATGATGCTGCCGGTCGTGATCGGGCTCGGCACGGTCGTGCTCGTCTATGTGGTCGACTATTTCCCGGATTATACGCCGTTCAAGAAGTTCGGCATTACGGCAGCCGCGCTGATCGGCAGCTACAAGGCGCCCGACATCTTCATCAAGAACAAGATTACCAAGCGCAGCGAGGCGATCCGCAAGGGCCTGCCGGACGCGCTGGACCTGCTCGTGATCTGCGCGGAAGCGGGCCTGACGGTGGACGCCGCCTTTGGCCGCGTCGCCCGCGAGCTGGGCAAGGGCTATCCCGAACTCGGCGACGAGTTCATGCTGACCTCCATCGAGCTCGGCTTCCTGACCGAACGCCGCCAGGCCTTCGAGAATCTCGCCACACGCGTCGACCTGGACGCGGTGCGCGGCGTGGTCACGACCATGATCCAGACCGAGAAGTATGGCACGCCGCTCGCGTCGGCGCTGCGCGTGCTCTCGGCCGAGTTCCGCAACGAGCGCATGATGCGCGCCGAGGAAAAGGCCGCGCGCCTGCCAGCGATCATGACCGTGCCGCTGATCTGCTTCATCCTGCCGGTGCTGTTCATCGTGATCCTGGGCCCGGCCGCCTGCTCGATCGCCGACAACTTCAAGTGAGCGGGCGGGCGTTACTCGCTGACCACCGGCGAGGCGACTGGCAGCCGACCCGCTGACAGGTGGCGATTTCGCTGCTGCGGAAGGCCTGCTCGCCGGTATCGGGCTTGGTACGATGGACGTGGCGCGCGAACCTTCACGGCCATTCACTACGGGCGCTGGCAGCGATCCCGTCGCTAGGCGAATGTCTGCTGGGGTCGGAAGCGGGTGTTCGACTCCGGATCCTTAATCCAGTGCAGGCTCATCCCGTCGGAGATGCAGATAGGTACTGTCGAAGTCCCCAGCATCAGCAAGCTTCTTCCAGTCGCCGATAGTGACGGTGCGGCTGGAGCGCCGCGTAATCAGTTGCTCCGCCTCCAAGAGCTTCAGCGTACGGTTCACATGCACTGGCGTCAGCCCGGTGCAATCAGCCAACTGCTCCTGCGTCATGGGCAGCTCGTATTCTGTCGCTTCCCCTAGGCCAGCAACCTTCAAGCGGAGCGAGAACTCGCAAAGGAGATGAGCCAGGCGGCTATGGGCGTCACGGCGTCCGACGTTTGCGATCCACTCCCGAAAGATTGAGCCATCAACGAGAGTGTCGAACCACATCGCCATGCCCACGTTCGAACGAGCAAATGCCAACTCCTTCACGTCGTTCCGCGGGATGAAAGCAACCTTTCCTGGCGTGATCATCTGAACACTATGATCGGCAATCCCGAGGAACGCGTTTTGTAGATCAACAAGATCGCCTCTCATGTGCACGGCAACGATCTGCCTTCGCCCGCCTGCCACGATTTTGTGTCGGACGGCGAAGCCTTCGACCATCAAGCAGGAGTGTGTCGTTGGTTCACGCTCGCGAACGATATATGCGTGGCGCTCAAGGACCTTCAGCTTGTGAGGTAACTGGAGCAGGGCAGCTTTGTCCTCCGAGTCCAACCTTCCCCAGTAGGAAAGCTTGTCCACCATAAGACGCAATACTTGATCTGCGGGAATGACCACACGGCTCTCCACTAGGCGGGAGCGCTTCGGGTCTCACAGTCGCTGATATGCCGTAGGAGGGTCAGCGATGCTCTTGTTATGCGCTTTAAGTGCAATCGATTCCATGACTTATGTTAAGGCCGCGTCCCGTGCTTCGTTGTGACGCTCACCGCTTCGGTGAAGTGCACCGTGGCAAGGTGGGTGTGCGTTTCGTCCTCGATCTCGATGAAGGAAGCCAGGTTCAGTTCGCCGGCCTTCATCTCATTCGCCGCCACGTCACGTAAGCCTTCGATGGCTTGGCTACGTGCGGCATCAAGGTCGGGCAGATCGGAACCCTCAAGGTCTTCCGTGAAGCCCGTGCCGTTGCACAGGTGGAGGTAAAACATCGGCATGACGCGAGAATGCACGGATTCACGCGCAGTTTCGACTATTCCGCCCCTGATCCGGGTTCGGCTGGCTGCCCAAGAGAGGAGCCTAACTTGGGATAAGCCGTTGTGCGCCAATGCACTGTGCCGATCCCAAGTACCTGAAGTCGCGAGCTGCGACGTGTCGCCTGATGGCGAACCGAGAGCCTAGCTTGCGCCAAGCCTTCTTGGAACTCGCGGACGACTATAGGCGCATTGCCAGGCGAGCAGAGGCCGAGGCGCGTCGCTGGCATTGACCCGGCATCTCACCGTCAGCTCGCCCATCATATATGGAAGTTCGCGCTGATCGAACGCGGCAATCCCGAATGGCTCGACCTCTTCGACCAGCTGCTCTGATGCTCGGCAAAGGGAAGAAGAAGCGGGACCCCCGCTCAAGGCCGGGGTTACGTGGAAGACCATGCCATCCACACCATTGTCCGCAACCGGTCGTTCGCGGTCGTGGCGCGGCATTGTTGCGACCCGACCAGGAAGCAGCTCTAAGGACCCGCGTCCTCAGCGCGCGTGGTCGGCGGCAATCGTTGCGCGATCCAGTCTCAGGAAGCGGGCCGCGTTGTCATAATAGATGCCCCGGCGCTGCTTGGGGGTGAGAAAGGCGGCGCCCTCGATCCGCTTGATGATCGGCGAATAGTCGTGATCTTCCGAGCCGAGCACGATCCGCCCGGCGAGTCCTGCCTCGGCCAGCCGGCGCAGCGAGGCGTCGTGGAGCGTACGAGGTCCCACGCTATTCAGCACGGACATGTCCACATAGACGTTCGGGTAAGCGCGCAGCAGCGAGATCGTCTCGTCCAGATAGTCGAACCCGGCGTGCTGCAGCACCATCCTCAGCCGTGGGTGGCGCTGAAGCACCGGCTTGAGAAGCATCGGATTGCCGAAGTTCGGCTCATATGCCGGGCAGCAGCCTTGGTGACGCCTCGGGCCCTGCCCCGGCCCCGGCCCTCGGCCTATATGAACAAAAGCCGGAACGTCATGCTTCGCAGCCATCGCCCAGTAAGCCGCCATTGCAGGGTCATCCGGGGCAATGCCTGCATAATTGAACACAAGCTCGCCAATGCCCGCCAGCGCTCCGCTCGATAACTGCTGCTCCAGCCAAGTCGCGTCCGGCATCGGCCCGTTCGTCTCGACGGCGCACCATTTGCGCTGCGCCGTGAGCGCGGGGCACGGGAGCATGGGACTGAGCAGCAAGCGCGTGCGCCCCTCACTCTTGTAGTAGGCAATATCCTCGCGCCCGGTGATGAAGAGTGCCGAAGCCACGACATTGTGCGCGCTCATCTCCTTCCGGATCAGAGCGGCGCCCGCTTCATCGGGTTCGCCCGGCCACGGGGTGTGCCGATGCAGATCGATGATGGGCTGAACGCCGGTGGCGCGCGGCTCGGCATGGGCGCACCCGACAAGGAAAAGGGCCAGTGCCCATGCCGGTAACATTCTGACGCACACCATGCTGCCCCCCACTCGCCGTGGCTCTGCCGGGCGCTGTAGAGGTGCAGCCAACGTCCGCAATCGTCAGCGCGGACCCGAGTGCGAGAGTATCCAGGTTCAGGCCCAGCCGGAAGGCTCCTGGTCGCGCCTCAGAAGCGCGTGCTCAGCGTCACCCCATAGGTGCGCGGATCGCCTGGTTGGCCGACGACGAGCCCCGTATTGCCGGGCTGCAGTGCGAGCAGGTCGAAATAGTTGGTGTCGAAGGCGTTCCGGACCCAGGCGAAGATGTTGATGCGGTCCTCGAAGCGGATGCCGGCGCGCAAGTTGGTGAGGGCATAGCCGCCGATGTCCGTGAAGCGCGAGCGCGAGGGATTGGCCGAAAACTTCGAGCGGTAGCTGCCGTCCACGCCCGCATAGACCTGCGCCTCGCCCTCCGGAAAGGTGACGGGCACATTATATTCGGCGCCGTAGGAGGCCGCCCAGCGCGAGATGCCGGGCAGCCACTGGCCCGAGATGTTGCAGTTGGCGGGGCTGAAGCCGCCGGGGGTTGCGGGCGCGCTCGGGGGATTGGCGGAAGTCGCGGCGGTGCCGCCGGCCAGCTCCGGCGGGCACGGCGCGTCCACGAAGCGGACATATTCGTGGTCCGTGAAAGCGCCGCTCGCATAGACCCGCAGACGATCGCTCGGCCGGGCGGAGAAATCCGCCTCGATCCCGCGCACCCGGACCTTGTCCGCATTGGCAAGATAGCCGCGCACCACGGCGAACTGGCCGTTGGTGACGGTTGCCTGATAATCGCGGGTCTCCGTCCAGAAACCGGCAAGGTTGAGCGTCACGCGCTTGTTCGCGAACTGCGTCTTGAGGCCGATCTCGAAGTGGTCGACCTTCTCGGGCCGGACCGTGGCCGCACCCAGGATCGGCTGATTGTTCGCGTCGAGCGGCAGGCCCGACAGGTTGATGCCGCCCGATTTGAAGCTGCGCGCGTAGGTCGCGTAGCCCAGCACATCCTCGGCGAACTTGTACGAAATGGTCAGGTCCCCCGACACATTCCAGTCGCTGAACCTGGGCTGGTAGCTCTGCGGAGCCAGGGTGGCGCACTGATCGCGGAGCACGCTGTTGCTGGCCGGCGGTGCGGGGTTGCAGGTGATTGCCTGCCCCGCGCCGTTGAACACCGTCGAAACATAGGATCCGTTCTTCTTGTCGTAGTTCACGCGGAGACCCGGCTGAATATCCAGCCGATCGGTCACGTGCCATGTTAGGCGTCCGAAACCCGCCAGGCTGGTATTCTTGAAGCCGATCTCGTTCTGTGACCGCAACCCCCTCAGCACCGCGGGGTTGTTAGCGCTCGCGGAGGTGGGATTGAGGGTGTAGCGAGAGGCTGCAGCCCCCTGGATCTGCAGCCCCTGGGTGTCGATCGTCTGGTGGAACGCGAACAGGCCGACCACATAATCGATCGCCCGCTGGCCTGACGAGGCGAACCGCAACTCTTGGGAAAACTGCTCCTGCTGCGACGGATTGTTCGACGCTGTCGTGATGGGCAGGCCAATGAAATCGCGATCGTTGGAGGGGACCCAGTCCCAATAGCGCCAGGCGGTCACCGAGGTGAGCGTGCCCGGCCCGAGGTCCCATTCGGCGAGCAGCGAAACACCGCCCAGCTCCTGCCGGGCGGACAGCGGCACGTCGATGTCGGTCAGCCGGTCGAAGGCGTTCAGGCTGGGCGGGCTGTAGCCGAAGGCGGCCGCGAGCGCCGCGAACTGGCGGTTGAGCGGCCGCTGGGTGGTGCCGATCCGCGCCGGAATCTGCACGCAGCAATTGGGGTCCTGGCGCGACCAGTCGGCGGACACGATCAGATCAAGAGTGTCGGTCGCCTGCCACAACAGGCTGCCGCGCACGCCGATATTGTTCAGCTCGTTCTGCCACTCCCGCCGGCGCACATTGTAGATGGTGCCGCGCCGATCGGAGGTTGAGACGCCAAGGCGGATTGCGACGTCTGGCCCGAGCGGCCCGGTGACCGACCCCTTGGCCTGGATGAAGTTCAGGTTGCCCAGCGACAGTTCGGCGCGGCCTTCCCACTCGAAGCTCGGCCGGGCCGTCGCGATGTTGATCGCGCCCGCCGTCGTGTTCTTGCCGTAGAGCGTGCCCTGCGGCCCGCGCAGCACTTCGATCCGCTCCACATCGAGGAAGTCGAAGGTCGCGGCAGCGATCCGCGCATTGTAGACCTGGTCGACATAGATGCCGACGCCCTGCTCGATCCCGTCGTTGGTGAGGCCGAACGGGGCGCCCAGCCCACGGATGTTGGCGGCGGAGTTGCGCGGGTTTGTCGAGTAGAATTGGAAGCTCGGCAGCAGCTGGTTGAGGCGGCCGACGCTGGAACTTCCGGTCGCGGCCAGCTGCTCGCCGCCAATCGCGGCCACCGCGATCGGCACGTCCTGGACGCTCTCTTCCCGGCGACGCGCGGTGACGATCAGGTCGCCATCGACGATCGTCTCGTTCGCGGAAGGAGCCTCCGGTGCCTGGGCCTGCAGGGGCGCGGCAGCCAAAGCGGTGGACAGCAACAGGATGTGGCGCATGCGAGTCTCTCCCTAGCGGAGAGCTTCTCAACTATTCGGGTAGACAACTAAGAAGAAAATCTATGCTGCGGGATGCTTCTGCTCAGGGCCCTTGCTTCAACCCAGGGCGGCGGAGACCTCGCCGACCGGTCTCCTTTGAGACGGAAGCGACCAAATGAGCGACCTGCAGCTTTGGCAGCCCGGCCCGTCAGCCATAAGGTGGGGCCTCGTAACGATTGAGAGATGGCGATGGCGCGCATCGTTCCCTTGTGGAGTTCGGACGACATCCGGCTGTACCGGTTCGATCATCCGGCGGAGCATGAGGACCAGGCCTATGTGGCAGAAGCCGATGCGTATCGCGCCAGCTTCGTCGAACGCGGGAGCTTCCGGTTGGAGATCGGGCAAGGACGCTGGACGGTCCGGCCCGGCGACGTGATGCTCAGCCATCCCGGCATGCGCTTTCGCGCCAGTGCCGAGACCGAGCAGTTCGACGATACCTGCATCTCGCTGGTCTATCTCAATCCCGAGCAGCGGCGGCTGGACCGCGCCAAAGACTGGACAAGCTCAAGCACCGCGCCCTGTCCGCAAGCAATCGGCTGCGTTACCTTCGTTGGCTGCTGCAGAATGCCGAAACCCAACGCATGCCGATGCTCGCCGAGTTCGTTGCGAGTGAAATCTTCTGCGAGCGCCAGCCCTCCTCTGCCGCCTTGTTCCGTGAGCACAAGTTCCAGTGGTACGCCGAGCGGGTCCAGGCCGTGCGCGAGCGGCTGGATGCAGAATTCGATCAGAACCACTTTGTTGCCGACCTTGCCCGCTCCGTGGGCATGAGCACGTTTCATTTCACTCGCGTCTTCGCGGAGCTGGTCGGCCGGCCGCCTCACCGGTACCTGACGGAGCGGCGTCTCACCGCCGCCCAGATGATGCTGGCGGAAGGCCGCAGCGTCACGGACACCTGCTATGCCTGCGGCTTCAATGGCCTGAGCCACTTCACGCGCAGCTTCGGCCGTCGGTTCGGCCGGCCGCCATCGCAACTCGCCCGCAAAGTTTAGCAGGAAAGCGCAAGCAGCCCGCGGCCTGCTCCGGCTAGGTCGCGTGCATGAGCACGATCAGGACAGCGGGCGCCCTCGCCCTTGCACCCATAGCCGGAGCGGCGGCCGCAGACCCTGCCGAGGACCTGCGCGCGGTGGCGGCGCTGGACACGGCCTATCAGGCCGCGGTCGAGCGAAACGATGCGGATGCCATGGCCGCGATCCTGCACCCGGACATGATCCTGGTGCTGGGCAATGGCGTGGTGTTCGCGCGCGAGGACCTGCTGAACGCCGCACGGTCGAGGCGCCACATCTACCAGCACCAGGTCGACGATGCGGGCACGCAGAAGGTGCGGCTGTTCGGCAAGGACACGGCGGTGGTGACTGCGCGCCTGTATGTGAAGGCAACCCGAGGCGATCAGCCGATCGAGTTCCGGCTGTGGTTCAGCGACACCTATGTGCGGACACCGGCCGGCTGGCGCTACGCGTTCGGCCAGGCCTCCACGGCGCTGCCGAGCTGGGGTTGAGGCGCGCCCATGTTGGAGATCAGCCGTGCCGACTGGCGAGCCGATGAGGCTCACGCGCATGCACTGTCTCCAGACGAGGCCGCCGACCCGTCGATCTGGAACGACTTTTGGCACTTCGATCGCCTCTCGTCCTTCGAGAATGAAGGCGAGACCAACTACCAGCGGGAGATCGCGGCCGATTGGCGGCGCTTCTTCGGCTCGCTGCCGAGGCACGCGTCCATCCTAGACCTTTGCACGGGCAACGGCGCCGTCGCGGCGCTCGCGGCGGAGGCCGGGCGAGCCGGCAACAAGGCGTTCCGCGTCTCGGCGGTGGACTCCGCCGATATCAACCCTTGCCTGTACGTCAGCCGGAAGCGGGACGACTTGGCACTGATCGACTTCCGGCCCCGCGTGAGAATCGAGACGTTGCCTTGGCCGGCCGCCAGCTTCGATGCTGTCGTGAGCCAGTTCGGCGTCGAGTATTCGGATCTGTCCCGGTCGATTTCTGAGGTGGTGCGCGTGATCGCGCCAGGAGGGCGGGTGCGGCTGTCGCTGCATGCAGCCGAGGGCCATGTGGTGGACCGCTCGAGGCGTTCGATCGCCGATATAGATCTGCTGCTGCATGGCGCAGACCTGGCGGGCAAGGCGCTGGCCTGCCTCCGATCGATCGCTGCCGTCGAGCGCAGGATGGACCGGTCCGTCGAAGCGCTGGCGGCGTCCCAGGCAGACACGGACGCCTTCGCTGCGGCCCTCCGCCAGGTGGCCCGTCTTATCCCCGAGGCGGCCGATGCCGACCTGCTCCGTAACGCCGGGAAGATGCTGGTGGGGATCTTCGAAGGCCGGCGCGGGCAGGATCTCGCCCGATCGATCGGGTGGGTGGAAGGTATTCGGACGGAATGGCGCAATCACCGTGCGCGGCTCGCGGCGCAGATCGATGCCGCGGTCACGCGCGAGATGCGGGAGAGCCTCGCCGAACGCCTGCGGCAGTTGGGCGCCAATCGCGTCGAGCATCGTGATCAAAGCGGTGCCGAAGGCCTGCTCGCCCACTGCATCGAGGCCCGCTTCTAGCACACATGTTCAACCCGGCCCGCCTTGAGAGCGGGCGTCCACACGAAGGAGTAGCTTCATGGTTTTCAGGGGTGTGAATGCGTTGGTGATTTTGCCGATGCTGCTGTCGTCCGGCGCTCAGGCGGCCATCATCACCGAGCTGCCCGACGGAGTGGCGCAGGAGATGCCTGCGGTGAACCGGCTGATCGGCATCGGCACGGGGGAGGTCCGCTTTGGCGTCGAGGGAATGGCCTCCATCAGAGCCGTTGACGCGCAACGCCCGCCGACCACCTTCTTCTTTGGCCTCAACACCCCTTGGGGCTTCGGCAACCCGGTCGAGCCGAGCTGGACCGGATCGCCGGCGTTCGCGACGACAGGGCTTTATAAAGGCCGCCTTGTGATCAGCTTCGACGCGCCGCAGGCGGCCGTGCTCGGCCGGTTCAACTGGCAGCTCCCCGGCTCGTTCAAAGCGTTCAGCTCCTCCGGCAAACTCCTCGAGATCCTGAGCCTGGCAGAGGACGCGGGGCGCAGCCCGGGCTTCTACGGCTTTCGCCGTTCCGCAAACGAGATCGCGCGGGTGGAGCTGAGCGGCTTCAATATAGGAATCCGTTCGATCGCGACCCTTGCCGAAGTGTCGGCCGTGCCAGAGCCGGCGACCTGGGCCATGATGATCGGAGGCTTTGCGGCTGCCGGTATCGCGAGGCGCCGCCACCTCACCGCCGCCACGGTCATGTAAGCATAAGGCCCGTGCCCGCCTCCCCATGACTTTCGGCACGGTGTTTATTTCGCGTGCGGCGCGGTAAGCATCGGGATACGCAGGTATCGCCGATGATTGCCGCCCGCTCGCTTGCCCTTGCCCTGATCGCGCTCGCAACGAGCGGCTGCGCCTTTCGCTCGCAGGTGAGCGGGATGGCGATCGAGTATAACGAGTTCGTGGCCGAGGCGACGAACCGGCAGACGGTGATCAACATCCTGCGCGCCCGGTGGCGGGAGCCGCTGCACTTCACGAGCTTTTCGAAGGTGCTGGGCACCGCGCGGGTAGAGGGCACCGCGAACCTGGACGTGGCGGCGAACGGCAATGGCGGGGACCAGCTGCCGCAAGCGGGGGGCGGCTTTGCGACCAGCCGGCGCTCGCTGGGCGCCACCAACTGGACGCCCCGGCTCGGCGTACGGATCAACTCGGGCACCGATTTCGAGATCGGCATCAATGCGACCGACGATTTCTGGAAGGGCATCACCACGCCCGTTGCGCCTTCCACCCTTGTCCACCTGCTGCGCCAGGGCTGGGAACGCGACCTGGTCAGCTACCTCTTCATCCACCGGATCGAGTTCGCCGGCCGCATCACCGATCCCAGCGGCAAGGTGATCGCGACGGTGCCGCTCGGCCGCTTCGCCAATGCCCCGGACAATGAGAAGACGGTCGAGCCCTTCAGCAGCCTGATGCGGTGCAGGACGCTCTATTACGGCCTTTCGGAGGGCGCCGGCCGGAGCGAGTACACGATCACCTTCTCCGAGAATGTCGCGACCGATTTCAACCCGCCCGTACAGCGTGCCGACTGCGAACGGTTCGAGCGTGGCTTGCGCGAAGCGTTTTCGAAAGAACTGCGCGCTCGCAACCTGGCGCTGCTCGACACATCTGCAAGACCAAGCGCCCAGACAACCGATCCGTTCAAGGGTCAGACCAACTATGTCGCCGATGCGCGCGGCGGCAGCGTGCAAGAAGGTGCCTTTTCACCGAACGGCGCCGCATTCACCGCAAGCGACTATTTCAGCGATCTGGTGCCAACAGGCTATAAGACCGAGTTGCTGATCGACATGTCGCTACGCTCGGTCGAGGGCCTGATCCACTACCTTGGCGAATATGTGCGGACGGTCAACGAGCGCCCGCTCGCCACCGGCTTCTGCGAGGCTGGCGGACCCGGTCCCTGCATCCCCCTGATCGTCATCAAGCCGGCGGCCGAGGCGGGGGACCTCGATCCGTTCATCAGTGTCGAATATCGAGGTGAGCGTTACATTGTGCCCCGCAGCGGAGAGGATATCCGGGCCGGCGCCGGATATTCTTCACAGGTGATCGCGCTCGTGCAGACGATGCTGAACCTGCACCGGTCGGCGAAAGACCTACCCTCCACCCCGCTCGTCCGCGTGATCAACTGAAGGTGACGCGGGGGCGCGGCTTGGGCTAGGCGCGTACGCATGGACGACAAGCCGCACATCCTGCTGGTCGATGACGAGCGATCGATCCGAGAGCCGCTCGCGACCTATCTGGGCCGCAACGGCTTTCGCGTGACCCAGGCCGGCGACGCCGCCCAGGCGCGCGAGCGGCTGCACGGCTATGCGATCGACCTCGTCATCCTGGACGTGATGATGCCGGGCGAGGATGGGCTGAGCCTCTGCCGCCACATTCGCGAAACCTCCGACCTGCCCGTCATCCTGCTGACCGCGATGGCCGAGGAGACGGACCGGATCGTCGGCCTGGAGATGGGCGCGGACGATTATGTCGTGAAGCCCTTTTCCCCGCGCGAGCTGGTGGCGCGGATCAAGGTGGTGCTGCGGCGGATGGGCCGGGGCGGCGGCGTCCGGCAGCGCGCCCCGGAGACGGGAAGCTATGCCTTTTCGGGCTGGGTGCTTAAGGCGGGCGAGCGCGGGCTCGTCGATCCGGACGGCGTGTCCGTGCCGCTCTCGACCGGCGAGTTCAACCTGATGCTCGCCTTTGCCACCCACCCGCACCAGGTGCTGAGCCGCGACCAGCTGCTCGATCTCGCTTATGGCCGGGAGGCGCATGCGTTCGACCGGGCGATCGACAACCATATCAGCCGGCTGCGGCGCAAGATCGAGGCGGACCCGAAGACTCCGGCGCTCATTAAGACGGTGTGGGGCGGCGGCTATACGCTGGCCGCGGACGTGACGCGCCTTTGAAGAGGCTGTGGCCCAAGAGCCTCGGCGCGCAGCTGGCGCTGCTGGTCGCGCTGGCGCTCGGGGTGGCGCAGGCGGTCAACTTCGCGCTGCTGCTGCAGGCGACCAACCAGCAGAACTACGTGCAGACCTCCACGCTGGCCATCGCGCGGCTGGCCGAAACCGTGCAGCGGACGCGCACCGGCCAGACCACGCCGGCAATGCTGAGGGGCTCGATTTCGTCCAGGGCCAGCCCGATCCGTACTGGCATGGCGTTGCGGCCGGAGCTGGCCGACCATGCCGAGGAGATGCTGGCGCAGGTCGGCATCCAGGTGGGCGAGATCCGCGCGGCGGAGGTGCCCGCGCGCGAGTTCCAGGTGCAGGTGGACGGGAATGGCCGATTGCTGCGGCGGGCCTCTGCCCAGACCCGGCGCATCATCGTCGTCTCGGCCGAGATCGCGCCCAATCGCTGGGTGACGACCGCGGCGCCGCTGCCCGAGCTCAATGCGCGGGCGTTCGGGGCGCTGATCTTCCAGACGATCGTGCTCTACGGGTTCGTGCTGCTGACCGTGCTGTGGGTCGGCAACCGGCTGGCGCGACCGCTCGCCGAGCTGCGCCACGCGGCCGAGCGGTTCGACCGGAGGAGCGAGCAGCAGCCGATCGTCGAGCAGGGGCCGGACGATATCCGGCGGCTCATTGCTGCCTTCAACGTCATGCGCACGCGGATCACCGGCATGCTGGACGAAAAGGACCGGATGCTGGGCGCGATCGGCCACGACCTCCGCACCCCCCTCGCCTCACTGCGCGTCCGCACGGAACTGGTCGAGGACGAGGCCGAGCGGGTGCGGATGGCGGCGACGATCGACGACATGAACCGCACGCTGGACGACATCCTCTCGCTGGCGCGGCTGGGTCGGCCGAGCGAGGCCGAGCAGCGGGTGGACCTGCCGGCGCTCGTGGACAGCCTGGTCGAGGAGTTCGAAGATCTGGGCGCGGACGTGACCGTGGCCGAGGCAGGGCGGCTGGCGGTGCCGATGCGGCCCAATTTGATCAAGCGTGCGCTGCGCAACCTGATCGAGAATGCGCTCAAATATGGCGAGCGCGCCCGCATCCGTATCGGGCAGGAGGACGGCCGCGCCCTGGTCGATGTGGACGATGACGGGCCGGGCATCCCGCCGCACGAGATCGAGCGCATGTTCGAGGCGTTCACGCGGCTCGAAGGATCGCGCAGCCGCGACACGGGCGGGTCCGGCCTGGGCCTCGCCCTCGCCCGCGCTATTCTCGAATCGCATGGCGGATCGCTGACGCTCACCAACCGGCCGGAAGGCGGCCTCACTGCGCGAATGGTGCTGCCGCTTTGAACATTGCTTCGGCCGGAGCGCGCCGGTAAGCGCCGGGCATGGTTCCCTTTTCGTTCGCCGGGCATGAGCTGATCGCGCTGAAGGACGGCGCGCTGTTCTGGCCGGCGCGGCGCGCGCTGATCGTAGCCGACCTGCATCTGGAGAAAGCGAGTTGGTTCGCCTCCAAGAGCGGCCAGATGCTGCCGCCCTATGATTCGCAGGCGACGCTGACCGAACTGACCGCGCTCGCCCGCAAGACCGACGCGCAGGAGCTTTGGTGCCTGGGCGACAGCTTTCACGACAGCGAGGGCTGCGAGCGGTTGCCCGCGGTCGCCCGCGACATGCTGACGGCGCTGACCGGATCGCTGCGCTTCATGTGGATCACCGGCAATCACGACGCGGCGCTGGTCGACCATTGCGGCGGCGAGATCTTGGTTGAAGCCGAGGTGGACGGGCTGGTGCTTCGCCACGAGGCGGAGCGCTGCGAGAGCCGGCCCGAACTGTCGGGGCACTTCCATCCCAAGCTCAGGCTCAACCACCGCGGACGCAACGTCGCGCGCCGCTGCTTCGTGCTGACTGCGACCAAGCTGATCCTGCCCGCATTCGGGGCCCTGACCGGCGGACTCGACGCGCATCATCCCGAGATCGTGCGCGCGGTGGGGCGTCGCGCGGAGGCGCTAGTGCCCCTCAACGACCGGCTGCTGCGCTTCCCGCTGGTCGCCTGACCCTTTTTCCGCACTGCAGCAGTCCCTATTATCGCTTCCGCAAGCCCTTGCGGCTAGGGAGACGCCCGTGACGCGCATCGTCGTGAACTTTCACGGGCTGGGGCCCGAGCCGGCGCATATCGATGCTGGGGAGGCGCATGTCTGGTGCGCCGATCCGGGCCTGTATGCGGCATTGCTCGACGAAACCCGCGAGGCGGCGGCGGCGCACGGGATCGAATATCTGATCACCTTCGACGACGGCAATCGCAGCGACCTGGAGCTCGGTCTCCAGCCGCTCGCCGACCGCGGCATGCGCGCGATCTTCTTTCCCTGCGCCGGCCGGCTCGACGATCCGCGCTATCTCGGCTCATCCGCACTGCGCGAGCTGGTCGCGGCGGGCATGACGATCGGCAGCCATGGCTGGTCGCATACCGATTGGCGCCGGCAGACGAGCTACGCACAGGAGATCGCGGAGGCGAAGGATCGGCTTGAGCAGGCGGCTGGCGCGCCCGTCACCAGTGCGGCGATTCCCTTCGGCTCCTATGACCGGCGCGTGCTCGGCGCGGCGCGGGTGTTCGAGACGGTGTTCACGAGCGATGCGGCGCTGGCGGACGGGAACGCCTGGCTGCAGCCGCGCTTTTCCTACACCAAGGCCTGGTCGAGGGGTTCGGTTCGCGGTGCGTTGGCACGGGCCCGGTCGCCCGTCCGACGCGTCCGGCAGAAACTTGCCATGACCGTGAAACGCTTCCGCTAAAGAGAGCGCGCATGTTCCAGTTCGAATCGCTGAGCCCTACGGCCCCAAGCATCAAGCCCGATGCCCTGGAGGGCGTGCCCGAGCCAAAGGCCGAGGCCGAGGCGCTGCTCGCCTGGACCGAGCATTGCGTCGAATGCGCGGCGCCGAGCTGCTACGCCACCTGCGACCTTTACGACTCGACGCCGCTCGGCAAGTGCCGGCGCTTCGACAACGGCATCCTACCGGTGCCGCGCGCGGGCAAGCCGCCGATCGCCGAGGTCCGGTTCAAGCGCTGGGGCAAGCTGGAGGCACAGGGCAATGCGACGCCGCTGCCGATTACACGCGCCCGCACCGCCGAGAAGCTGATCCGCGCTGGATCCACGCCTGTCCACCGGATCGGCCTGGCCGTCTCCAAGCTGACCGGCGACACGCGTTGGGCGACCGCCGGCGAGGCGCTGCACAAGAAGCTCAACAACTGGCTGCAGGATCGCGGCAAGGGCCAGAAGCTCCCCAACGCCTTTGTCGCCGATATCTACAATCCGTCGGCTGAGACCATCAAGCTGATCCTGACCGTCAACATCGACCAGGCGCGGCTCTCCAGGCCGATCCCGATCGAACAGCAGCCGCGGCCGTTCCGCACTGCGATCGAGGTGCAGCCCGGGCCGAACCAGTTCGTGCTTCCGACCACCGACTTCCAGGGCATTCTCGGCTCCGGCCTGCCCTTCCTGCTGGGCCTCACCGTGGACGGGGACAAGACGGCGCATCTGGGCTTCGGCCGGCTCGACCTGGTCTGGCTGGCCGAGGAAGCGGCGCCCAAGGCAGCGGCTCCGGCCAAGGCGCGGCCGAACGCCAAATGCGTGGTCTTTGATCTCGACAACACGTTGTGGAAGGGCATCCTGCTGGAAGGCGCGGTCGAGATCCGCGAGGAGATCGCCGAGCTGTTCCGCCGCCTGGACGAGCGCGGCATCCTTATCTCGATTTCAAGCAAGAATGCGGCCGACGACGCCTATGCGCAGCTGAAAGCATTCGGGCTCGACGACTATCTGCTGCACCCGCAGGTCGGCTGGGGCCCGAAATCCGAGGGGCTGCGCAAGATCGCGGCGGCGCTCGACATCGGCATCGACACCTTCATCTTCGTCGATGACAATCCGTTCGAACGGGCCGAAGTCGAGCAAGTGTTGCCGATGGTCGAGGTGCTGCCCGACACGGCCATCCCGACGTTGCTCGATCACCCAAGGCTGCAGGGGGCAGTGACGCCCGAATCGAAGCAGCGGCGGCAGATGTACAAGGAGGCCGCTGCCCGCGAGGTCGCGGCGCAGAGCTTCGAGGATTACACGGCGTTCCTGAAAAGCTGCGAGATCGCGGTCAGCATTCGCCCGGACCGCCCGGCCGATTTCGACCGCATCGCCGAGCTGGTGCAGCGCACCAATCAGCTCAATTTCTCCGGCCGCAAATATAGCCGCGACGAGATCGCCGACATCCTGCGCGACGGCGCGCGGGAGCGGTTCGTCGTGGATGTGAGCGATCGGTTCGGAAGCTACGGGACCGTCGGTTTCTGCCTCGCCAGCTGGACGACGGACACGCTGATCATCGAGGATTTCATGCTCTCCTGCCGGGTGCAGGGGAAGTTCGTGGAGCAGGCGCTGTTCTGGTACCTCGCGGAGGGCGCCGGCCATGCGCCGGTCGACCGGGTGGTCGTGAACTTCAAGCGCACCGATCGCAACGCGGCCGCGCACAAGGTGCTGACCACGCTCGGCTTCGAGGAACGCGACGGGGGCTATGCGCGGGAGATCGTGCCGGGCCAATTCCGGGTCGACTTCCTGGCCGTGAACGCGGACACGGGCCAGGACATCGCCGCGTGATGCGGCTTTCCATCGCCATCCCGACCTTTCGCCGGCCCGCGATGCTGCGCGAGTGCCTGGACTCGCTCGTCCCGCAGCTGGTGGATGGCGTCGAATTGCTGGTGATCGACAATGACCCGCAGGCAAGCGCGCGCGAGGCCGTCGAGAGCTATGCGCATGCCTCGATCCGCTATCTGCACGAGCCGCGGCCGGGCGTGGTCCAGGCGCGCAATCGGGCAGTGCGGGATTCGGCCGGGGCCTATCTCGCCTTCATCGACGATGACGAGATCGCGCATGCCGGCTGGATCGCGGCGCTGCTCCGCCATGTGGAGCTGGGCGTCACCGCGAGCTTCGGCATGGTGGTGCCGCGCTATCTGGGCGCGGTCGAGCCGGGGCTCGAAGGTTTGCTCGACGACCTCTACACCCGCGACCTGAAGCGCGCTCAGGACGCCGATATCACCGACACCTGGATCCATGTCGGGACCGGCAACTCGCTGTTCGACAAGCGGGCGTGCTTCATCGCGCCCGACCCCTTTTCGGCCGAGCTGAACGGCACCGGCGGCGAGGACGTGTTCCTAGTGCGGTCGCTGGTGGAGCGCGGCCTGAAGCTGAGCTGGAACCCGACGGCCGTCGTCGACGAGCAGATCCCAGCCGACCGCTCCACCCTCGCTTATGTGTGCGGCCGCAAATACCGGCACGGGCAGCAGCGCATCATCATGATGCGCGGCGACGGCGGCACGGCGGGCTGGGCCAAGGCAGCTTTGTGGATGGGCGTCGGCGCGGTGCAATATGGCCTGCACGGCGGCAAGGCGGTGGCACTCAAGGCCGCGGGCAAGCCGCACTGGCGTGAGTCAATCGTCCGCGCCGAGGGCGGCCTCGGCAAGATGCTGTGGTGGAAGCTGTGGGAGAAGTCGCCCTATGCGGGCGGCGCCTCCGGGTAACTGGGCGTCACCCCGGTCCGAACCGGGGTGACGCGGAAGCTTGGCTTTACTTGGTTGCGCCGGGGGCGGCCGGAGCGCCAGCCTTTTTGGGCGGCGCGAAGCCGGCCTGGTACTTCACTTCGCCTTCGGCCTTCTTCACCTTGGGCTCGAGATCGCGCTTCAGCAGGTCGTTGAAGGCGCGCTGCTGGATCATGGCGGTGGCGAGCTGCTGGGCCTCCGGGCCGGTCAGCGGCTGGACCTTGGTGTCCGTGATCAGATTGGCGACCATGATCTGGCCGGCCGGGATGATGAAGATGTCCTCGCGGTTCATCTTCAGGATCTGCTGGACGAGCTCCGGATTGGCACGGGCCACGTCAAGCTGCGCCGGCGCGCGGCGATACTGGAGACCGTCCTGCTTCAGCATGGCCTCGACCTCGGCCATCGTCTTGAGCGGCTGATACTTTTGCAGGATGCGCGGATCGCGCGGCGTCTGGAACTGGATCTGATCGACCGTGAAGATCTTTCGCTCGGCGAACAGGTCCGGGTTCTGCGCGATGAAGGTCGCGACGTCGGTCTGGCCGGGCTGCTTGACCGACGAGCTCATCTGGCGCTGCAGCATCTGGACGAGGATCTGCTCTTCCGCGCGCTTGGACTGGAGCAGGAACATCGGCGTCTTGTCGAGCCCGCGCTCGCGCGCGATGTCGGCGAGGATGCGGCGGTTCACGACCTGCTGCAGCGCGCCCTGCTCCACCTGCTTCTTCTGTTCGGCATTCAGGTTGGGCGGCAGCTGCGCGCCCTGCAGTTCGGCGTTCAGCTCGTGAACGGTGACGTCCTTGCCGCTGACCGTGGCGACGACCTGCCCCTTTTCGAGCTCGCCGCCTTCCTTCTTGTCACCGCAGGCCGACAGCAGCAGTGCCGTGCCCAGCATCAACGCTGCCGTAAAGCTTTTCCGCATAGATCACTCCCCGAGCGGCACGAAATGGTTGCCGCAGATTTGACGACGGTTCTTTAGCAGGCAAATGGGCCGGCGGAACCGAAAATAACGTTAAGCGACGCAGCGCGACAGCCGGCTGCCGATCGGAGGACAGGTGGCGACGAAGCGACTGAAGCTGTGCCTGGCGGCGTCCGGCGGCGGGCATGTCCGGCAGATGCTGGACATGGAACCCGCCTGGCGCGAGCATGACTATTTCTTCGTGACCGAGGACACGGCGCTGGGCCGGAGCCTGGCCGACAAGCACCCGGTCCGGTACGTCGACCATTACGCGCTGGGACAGGCGCAGCTGGGACGTGGCGGTGCGCTGGTGAAGGGAGCGCTCAGCAACGCGGCCAAGTCGCTGCAGATCATGCTGAAGGAACGGCCGGACGTGGTGATCACCACCGGCGCCGGGGCGATGTACTGGTCGGCGCTAAGCGCGCGCGCGCTGGGCGCCAAGCTGGTGCTGGTAGAGACCTTTGCCCGATTCTATGCGCCGTCGAAGTTCGCACGCGGGATCAAGCCGTTCGCGACGGAGGTGATCGTGCAATCGCCGGCACTGAAGGACCATTGGCCTGACACGACCCTGTTCGATCCGTTCCGACGCCTGGAGGGAACGCCGCCGCCCAAACAGCCGCTGATGTTCGCAACCGTGGGCGCGACACTCGGTTTCCCGCGGCTGGCGGAGGCGGTGGTGACGCTGAAGCGGAGCGGCCGCCTGCCGGAACGCGTAATCCTGCAGGTCGGCGACACGCCCGTGCCGGAAAACCTGCCGGAGGGCATTGAGGTGCATCGCGAGCTGCCCTTCGACCAAGTCCAGTCGATCCTGAAGGACGCCGCGTTCGTTGTCTGTCACGGCGGCACCGGGTCGCTGATCACGGCGATGCGGGCGGGGTGCCGCACCGTCTCCATGCCCCGCCGCTTTTCGCTCGGCGAACATTATGACGACCATCAGGAAGAGATTACGGCCGCCTTCAAGGCCCGCGGGCTGATCGAGGTTGCGCTGGAAAGCGCGGAGCTGGGCGATTGCATCGACCGGCTGCGCGACAGGCCGCCGGTGATGGCCACCACCGACCTGGCGCCGCTTTCGGGTTATCTGAAGCAGCGCCTCGCCGAGTGGGCGCGATAACTCAGAGGGACGCGCGTCCGGGCGCCGCCGGCTCCGTGCGGTGCCCGTCACGGGCGACGCGCATCCAGAGATAGGTCGGCAGCGGCTCCTCGCGGAAGCGGAAGCGGGCTGTCGCGCCATCCGCCACCCGCTCCACGACACCCGCGAGCGTCAGCTCGTTCAGCTCCTTGGCCATGCGCTCGGGCGGGCAATTCTCACAGAGAGACAGCGCGTCCTCGGGCGTGAACCAGCCGTCCGGAGTGCTCGCGGCACGCGCCGCGGCATGGATCAGCTGCCAGTGCTGGGGCTGGAGATAAGGCTCGACAGCGGCCAGCAGCCGTGGATCGATCCGGCTCGCGGCCTCGTCCACCACCTTGTCGAGAGCGGACCAGACGTCGCCCAGCTGGATGCTCAGCCGCTCATCGTCTAGCGCGATCATGGAGGCATGGTGGCTGACCAGCCGCACCAAGTAGGGGGAGCCGTTCGACAGCGCCTCGATCGCCTTGATCGCGTCCTCGTCGAACTCGACGCCGGCGCCTTGCTCCCCGATCGCGATCAGCGCGCGGACTTCCTCGCCGGAGAGGCGGGGCATGGGCAGGCCGATGATGTTGCGGCGGATCGAAGGAATGTAGCCGATCAGCTGCTGCAGGTTGGACGCGACCCCGGCCAGCACCAGCTGAACGCGGGCGGCTCGGTCGGAGAGATTCTTGATCAGCTCGGCCACGCTCTGGCGGAAGGCGTCGCTTTCGGCGCGGTCATATTCATCGAGGATGATGATGACCCGCGTGCCCGTCACCTGCGCGAGCAGCTCGCCGAGGCTGCGTGGATCCACCTCGTCGCCGAGCCGGTCGGCCAGAGTGCCCTGATGCTCGCCGATGCCCGTCGGATCGATATCGCGCAGATAAAGCTGCGGGATGTCGCGCAGCACCGCGCGGAAGATGTCCTCGAAGCTCGAAAAGGCGCCGCACGAGGCGTAGACCACGACGTAGCGCGACTCACGGGCGATATCCGCCAGGATGTGGACCAGGGAGGTCTTGCCGATGCCCCGCTCGCCATAGATGACGACATGGCTGCGCTGATCCTCGAGAATCTCGATCAGCCTTGCGAGCGTGCTCAGGCGGCCGGCGAACTTGCTACGCTCGGTAACCGGCTGGGCGGGCGTGAAGACATCGCGCAAGGTCATGCGCGCCTTCATCAGGCGCGAGCTTTCGCCCCGCGGCAAGGAACGGTCCACGGCCGAAGACCGGAAGCCGGGAAAGCTCGCCCCGCCTGTCGCGGCTGCGTTAGACGCCTCGGCGGGCTCGGCCTGGGCTTCCAGGGCCGCCTGGCGCGCACGCCGGCGTTCCAGCAGCTCCGTGCGGTCCGGCCGCGCCGCCTCGGCGCCCTTGCGGCCCCGGCGGAACCACCCGAAAATCTTCGTCCAAAACGCCACGCCTAAACCTCGCCAGATAATGGGACGGCCCCTGCCGGTCAGCCCTTGCCGTGTCCCTTGAACGGCTTGATGACATAATGGGTGTAAGCGAGCACCGCCGCGATCCCGAGCGCGGCGAGCAGGTGGTACAGCATGTTGTCCGGTTCAGCCTCTACAGCGGCGTTGCCGACCTGGTTGGCGACGGCGCAGCCGATCGCCGGCGGCAGGTAGCTGAGGATCGAATCCTGCGGCTCCGAATCGCCCACCGAACGTTGCAGGAAGATCACGATCAATCCCGCAAAAATAGCGACTGTAACCCAGTCGTAGATCGTCTGCATGCTGCCTCGTCGTTCGTTCTTGTGCGACCAGCGGCCCCGCTAACATCGAACACGCTCCAACACAAAGCGTGCTGACTCGTTCCGAAACGGAACCGTAATGGAGAACAATGCGTCTTGGAGAGTTGAAATGGTATAAACGCTGGAAAACGTGCGGTTGAGTGTCGCCCGTTGGCCACAGTGTCGGTGAAACCCATCGGTTCCCGCTCGCCGCGATTGCGGATGGCAGGCGCCGGGGATAGCCGGCCTTGGCGCGGGCGGCATCCGGGATGGAAGGGCATCGAAGGGGTGACGAAGAAACTTTTGCTGGCGCTGCTCTCGGTCAGCGCCGCGGATGCGGCGGTTGCCCAAACGACGGCCACGCGCCCTCCGGTCGTCGGCACCATCCCTCGGCCCGAAGGTGAAGGGGCGCTTGGCGCGTTGGGAGGCGTCGTGCGCCGGATCGGCGTCCGGGTCGGGGTAGACGCGAGCTACGAATCGAACGTGTTCGGCGTAAGCGAAGCGGTTGCGCGGGCGCGTGGCGGCAACCAGGCCTTGGACGATTTCCAGATCTCGCCGTCCCTGCAGCTTGACCTGCAGGTGCCGTTCGGCAGGCAATCCGCTTACCTGCGCGGCTCGCTCGGCTATGATTTCCTGCTGAGGAACAAGCAGCTGAACCGCGAACGAATCGCACTGGACGGGGGCGCCAATCTGTCGCTGTCCGGGTGCTCGGTAACGCCGAATGCATCTTACGCCCGTTCCCGGTCGAATGCAGGCGACATTTTCGCGATCATCCCGGACCCGGCGCTCGTGCCGGACCCGTTCCGCATCCGCAACAATGTGCAGACGAGCTACAGCTATGGCGCGCAAGTACAGTGTGGCGGGGCGATCGGCCTGAGCCCGACCTTCGGCTACCGGCACTCGGAGTTGCGCAACAGCGCTCCTCTCCTGAAGTTCAACGATTCGAACCAGGACGCCTTCGACGCATCGATCGGGTATCAGCGCCCATCCTTGGGCCGCATCTCAGTATTCGGCTCGTACAGCAGGGGCGAGTTCATCGCCCGCGACATCTTCTTCCGCCGCCGCGGAGACCCGTCCTTCAACGGTAATGCGCTTGACGGGGTGGAGAATTATTCAGCCGGCATCCGGTTCGAGCGCGATATCGGCTCGCGCGCCTATGGCTCCATCTCGGCCGGCTATAGCTGGGCCAATCCGAACTCGCCTTTCTCGCAGCGTTTCCGTGGCAGCACCTATGACCTGAGCCTCTCGCTCAGGCCATCCAACAAGCTTGCAGTCGACCTCGCCGTTTCGCGCTCCGCCAATGTCGCGAACGCAGTGTTCGCGTCTTTCGCAGTGACCGAACTCTACAGCCTGAATGCCAGCTACCGGGTGAACGACCGGCTGGGCGTGAGCTTCGGCTCGTCCCTCCAGAAACGCGACTTCCGCCAGTCCGGCGTCACCAACGACTTTGCCCGGGCGCTGAGCGACGATGAGTTCATTCGGGCCTATGGGGCAGTTAATTATGATCTCAATCGACGGTTAAGGCTGAACGCGCTAGTAAGCCAACAAAGGCGCAAGGCGGCTGATCCCGCTTTCGGATTCAACAATACGACGGTGAGCGTCGGTGCCAGCCTGGCACTTGGGCCGCTGACCGGGACGAGGTGACATGAAGATTGCGATGCGTTTGATCGGATCGATCCTGTTGTTGATTGCCGGTTCGTCGGCCTTTGCCCAGCCCCCCGCGCCTACTCCCATGAGCCAGGCGCAGGCGCAGGCGGCCCGTCCCCCGGCGCCTCCGACGGCCGCATCGCGCGACGTGGCGGCCGGTTATCTGCTGGGTGCCGACGATGTGGTCGAGGTGACCGTGCTGGGCCAGCCGGAATTCACGACCCGGGCCCGGGTGAAGGCGAACGGCACCATCCAGCTGCCCTTCATCGGCGAGCAGCAGATCGCGGGCGAGACGGCGCTCACCCTTGCGCCCAAGATTGCCACGAAACTCCGCAACGGCGGCTATTATGCCAAGCCGGTCGTGAACGTCGAAATCGCGAACTTCGCCAGCCGCTATGTGACGCTCTTAGGCGCTGTGGGGACAACCGGACTGCAGCCGGTGGACCGGGATTACCGGTTGTCGGAAATCCTGGCGCGCGCCGGGGGCATCCGCACGGATGGCGCCGACTTCGTCGTGCTGACCCGCGCGACGGGCGAGCAACAGAATTACGACTTCACCAAGCTCGCCTCGGGCGGGCCGCTCGACGATCCGCTGGTCAACCCCGGCGACAAGATCTTCGTGCCCTTGGCCGACACCTTCTACGTGCAGGGCCAGGTGAATGCGCCGGGCGAATATCCGATCCGCGGCGGCCAGATGACGATCCGCAAGGCGGTGGCGCGCGCGGGCGGCATCGGCCCCTCGGGTTCGCTCAAGCGCATCAAGGTGTTCCGCAATGGCGAGGAGACCAAGGCCGAGCTCGAGATGGTCATCCAGAAGGGCGACGTGATCGTCGTCGGCGAACGGCTGTTCTAAGGACGCGACGATGAGCCTAATTCAGTTCCTGCGCATCCTGATGGCCCGCAAGGCGATCATCCTGGCCACGCTGATCGCCTGCTTCATTGCCGCATTCATCACGGTGAACCTGCTGCCGAAGCGGTATGAAGCGCGCAATCGCGTGCTGATCGACATGGCGAAGCCGGGTGCATTTGCCGGCCCGCTGACCCGCGACGCGGCTGCCTCCTACGTCTCCACCCAGCTGAAGCTCGTCAAGGACGTGCAGACGGCCGGGCTCGTGGTGGACGCTTTGGGCTGGGCCGCCGATCCCAGCTATCAGGCGGCCTTCGAGAGCGCCGGACGGCCAGGCGGCGACATTCGGGATTGGCTCGCCCAGCGGATCGTGGACAGCACCGAGGCCCGCTTCGCCGATGCGAGCAGCATCATCGAGATCGCCTATCGCGGCAATGACCCTGCTTCGACCCAGGGGATCGCCCAGGCCATCCGCGAAGCATTTCTCAAGATGAACCGAGATCAGCGAATCAACACGGCCCAACGCGCGGCCGCGACCTTCGAGGAGCAGGCGCGACGGGCGCTTGCGGAGACGACCCAGGCTGAGGAAGAACGGACCCAGTTCGCCAAGGCAAACGGGATTGCCTTCGCCCCCGGCGGTATCGATCTCGAGAGTTCGAAGCTCGGCGCGCTGTCCAGCGCGACCGTTGCTCCCACTCCCACGCAGGTCACGCCGGGTACCCAGGCCAATCCGCAGGTCGCGATCGTGCGGCAGCAGATCGCCCAGGCGCAACAGACCCTCGGCCCCAATCACCCGACGCTGCAGGCGCTTCAGCGCCAGCTGGCTGCGCTGGAGAGCTCGGGTGGCGGCAGCGCCGGCACGGTCGTACAGGGCACGAGCCGGGCGCAGATCGAGGGCGCCTACCAGGCCCAGAAGGCCCGCGTGCTGGCGCAGCAGGACAAGATCGACCGCCTGAACCAGATGCAGGCCGAGATCGCGGTCAAGCGCGATCAGTATCAGAAGCTGTCCATCCAGGCCGAGGAGATGAAGGCGATGGCGCAGGCGGGCGTCAGCCCCCTGGAGCCGCTCGGCAACACCAACCTGCCGGATCAGGCCGTTTGGCCCAACAAGCCACTGGTGATTGCCGGCTCGATCGTGCTGGGCGGCGCGCTGGGCGTGCTGCTGGCCCTGTTGGTCGAGCTGATGGCGCGCCGCGTGCGCAGCGAATCCGATCTGGAGTTCGCAAGCGGCGTGCCTGTGCTGGCGGTGGTTGGCCAGCCCAAGGCAGACAATTTCGTGCTGGCGGGGCTGCGCCGATTGCTCGATCGTGACAGCGCGTCCAAGCGCCAGGCGCTAGCGGAGGCTTGAACATGAGCATGAAACTGGCGCTGCAGGAAATGGAACAGGGCGTCGGCGCCCCAGCGCAAGCGCTGGCGCCACAGACCGACCTGCCGGCCGAAGTGCCGCCAATCGAGTCGGTGATGGTGACCGCCCCCCACTCGGTCGAGGCTGAGTCGATCCGGGCGCTCCGCACCCGACTGGTCGCACAGCATCTTCGCGAGGGGCGGCGTTCGCTGGCGATCTGCGCCGCGGCCGCGGAGACAGGTTGCACTTATGTCGCCGTCAACCTTGCGGTCGCGATGGCGCAGGCCGGCGTCCGCACCGCCCTTGTTGACACCAATCTGCGTGATCCGATGGTGGCGGACCTGTGCGGGCTGCCACTCGATATGCCGGGCCTGGCCGATTATCTGGCCAACGGTTCGGTTGCCATGGCCGAGATCGTCGATACCGAGCTGATGCCGAACCTGGCAGTGATCGGCGGGGGCGAACCGCCGGCCAATCCGCAGGAACTGCTCTCCGACGCGCGCTTCCGCGGGCTCGCCGACCAGCTGCTGCGTGAGTACGACCTGACCATCTTCGACACGGCACCGGCGAATATCTGCTCGGACGGCCTGCGCGTCGCCTCCATGGCGGGCTTCAGCCTGATCGTCACGCGCAAGCACAAAAGCTATGTCGAGGATGTGAAGACGCTCGCCAAACAGCTCCGCGCCGATCGCTCGGTCGTGGTCGGCTCCATCCTGAACGACTTCTGATGGAGATGTCCGCGCGCGCCCTGCGGCCGCAATCGCCAGCCGTTCAGCTGGTCCAGGAACATTGGCCGGCGCTGGTCGGCGCGGCCATCCTGCTGATCCCAACGCTGATCGCCGTCGCCACAGATTCGTGGACGGGTGAGGCGGGCGTGCACGGTCCGATCGTGCTCGCGACGGGCATCTGGCTGTTTGCGCGCCGCTGGACCGAGCTGCTGGCGATCCGGCGGCCCGGGCGCACGGGCGTGATGGTGGCGATCCTGGTTCCGGCGCTGCTTGTCTACACCTTCAGTCGCGCGTTCGGCTTCCTGGCTACCGAAGTGATGGCGCTCGGCGGCGTGTTCATCGCGATCTTCTATGGCTGGTTCGGCGGCGAGGCGCTGAAGCGAATGTGGTTCCCGCTGCTCTATATGGGCTTTGTTGTGCCCATGCCGGGCTGGGTGATCACCACTCTCACTTCGCCGATGAAGGAATATGTCTCGTCGAGCGCGACCTGGCTGCTCGGCAAGGCCGGATATCCGATCGTGCGCGAAGGCGTGACGCTCTATGTCGCCCAGTATCAGCTGCTTGTCGAAGACGCCTGTGCGGGCCTGAACTCGCTCATCAGCCTGACGGCCATCAGCCTGTTCTACATCTACATCCTCCACAATGCGTCCTGGCGTTACGCGCTGTTCCTGATGCTCTGGATCGTGCCGGTCGCGCTGCTCGCCAACCTGGTGCGCGTGATCATCCTGGTGCTGATCACCTATCATCTCGGCAATGCCGCGGCGCAGGGCTTCCTGCACTCGACGGCCGGCCTGGTGATGTTCGCCACGGCGCTGATCGGCATCTTCGCTGTCGACGGGCTGATGACGCCGGTGCGCCGGCTGCTCACGAGGAAGGCGGCATGAACATCAATCGTCGCGACCTGATCATCGGCGGCGCCTGCCTCGCGGCGGCCGGCAGTGCGGAAGCGATCCGGCCAAGCAAGCGGCTCGACCTGCTTGGCGACCGCAAGCTTGATGTGGAGATCCCGCGCACGTTCGGCGACTGGCGCATGCATGCCGCCGAGGGCGTGGTCGCGCCGCCGAGCGAGAGCAGCCTTGCGGCACGCCTGTACAACCAGACGGTGGCACGGGTGTATGTGGGGCCGGGCGACGTCATGGTCATGTTGCTGATCGCCTATGGCAACACGCAGAGCGACACGCTGCAGCTGCACCGACCCGAGGTCTGTTACCCGGCGTTCGGATTCGCGGTGACCAACAGCCGCGCGGCCGAGCTCGATGTCGGCGGTGCCGTGATCCCGGGACGCACGCTATCGGCGGAGACCGAGGGGCGGCTGGAACGAATCAGCTATTGGACGCGCATCGGCGAATATCTGCCGGTCAACGAGGACCAGCAGCGGCAAATGCGCCTCCGCTCGGCCCTGGCGGGCATCATTCCGGACGGCGTGCTGGTGCGCATTTCCAGCCCGATCGAGGATGAGGCGGCAGGCTTCGCCCTCAACAACCGTTTCGTGACCGATTTCCTCAAGTCCGTTCCGCCGGCGCTTCGGCCGGCGCTGATTACCACCGAAAAGGCGCGTCAACTCGCCGGTAACAGTCGCGCGTAACAGGGGCGCCTGACGCGAGAGAGCGCCGGGCGATGAAAGGGACAGATGCTGCAGGGGCCGACGATCGCTGCCGACCAGAAGCCGGGTGCCGCCGGCGGGTCGCGCTCGCCCGTGCTGCTCGAAGTCGGCATCCTGCTGCTCCGTGCACTGGAGATGCTGGCGGTGGGTGCCACTGCCTGGGTCGCGGCGGCCATTGCCCTCGAAAGCATCCCTCCGGGCCTGGCCAGCGCCTATGGCAACGCAGCGCTGATCGCCTGCCTGTTCTATGCGGCATTGTCCGAGGTGACTGGCTGCTACGACATCGACACGCGCTTCTCGGTCCGCAGCGGGTGGACGCGCGTGCTGACCGCCTGGCTGTCCACCGGCATGTTCCTGATGACCCTGGGCTTCCTGCTCAAGGTGTCGGACGATTTCTCGCGCGGCTGGGCGATCACCTGGTTCGTGACTGGCGGCGGTGCCCTGCTGGCCGTTCGCGCCGGCGGCACGCTCTGGATGCGCCGGCTGAAGCAGCAGGGCGTGTTCAACCACCGCGTCGCGATCTTCGGGGCCGGCTCGCAGGGCGACCGGCTCGCGAAATACATCCTTGGCAACGAAAAGCTAACGATCGACCTCGTCGGCTTCTTCGATGACCGGCTGCCCGAGCGTCTGCCTGAGCGGGAGGTGCGGCTGCCGCTGTACGGGACCCTTACGGATCTCATCAAACAGATCCGCCGTGGCGAAATCGACCAGGTGATCGTCGCGCTGCCCTGGTCGGCAGAGAAGAGATTGCAGGAAGTGGTGGCGGAGCTCGCCATCACGCCGGTGCGCATCCGCCTTGCGCCCGACCTTGCGACCTTTGCCTTCTCGCAACGTCCGGTGGTGCTGCTCGGCGACCTGCCGGTCATGACATTGTTCGAACGCCCGATCTCGGGCTTCGACCAGATCGTCAAGCGCATCGAAGACGTGATCCTCACCACCCTTGGGCTGGTGCTAATCTCCCCGATCTTCCTGATCGTGGCGATCGCCATCAAGCTCGACAGCCAGGGCCCTGTCTTCTTCCGGCAGGACCGGGAAGGGTTCAACAATCAGCGGTTCCGCATCTGGAAGTTCCGGTCGATGCGCGCCGAGCGGTGCGAGACCGACGGCATCACTCAGGCGCGCAAGGACGACGATCGCATCACACGCGTCGGCCGGTTCATCCGCCGCACCAGCATCGACGAGCTGCCACAGCTGTTCAACGTGCTCGCGGGCGAGATGTCGCTGGTCGGCCCGCGTCCGCATGCCCCGTCGACCAAGGCCGGCGAACGCGTCTTCTCGGACGTGGTCTCCCATTATGCGGCTCGTCACAAGGTGAAGCCCGGCATGACCGGCTGGGCGCAGGTCCATGGCTGGCGCGGTGAGACCGACACGGAAGAGAAACTGCTCAAGCGGCTTGAGCATGACCTCTACTATATCGAGAACTGGTCGGTGCTGCTGGATCTATACATCCTGATGCGCACCGTCGTGACGATAGCGTTCCAAAAGACAGCTTATTGAGGCACTTAGCGGCGTTCGTCGCTGAAATATCTCGGCCCGTCGCCGCGCTGTTAGTCCGTTTACTTTCCTGCGCTACGCCGACTCGCAACCGCGGGGGCGGTAGAAACAGATAAAGACAGGCCCGAACCTGGCGTGTCCGGCTGATGCCGGCGCGCTGTCGGAGCAAACTTTGTTGTGGCAGGCGGCTCGCCTCCACTTCCACTCCACTGCGATTGCCGTCTGCGAACCCGTGGGTTTCGCAGCGCGCGGGCGCGCATCCTGTCCGGGGGGACAATCATGGCTGTTTACAACGTTACGAACGCGCAACAACTCCAGTCCGCTCTCGGTCTGGCGATCGGAGGCGACCGCATCGTCCTCGCGCCAGGCGATTATGGATCCGTTTCCATCACGGGCCGCAACTACGCGTCCATGGTGACGATTCAAACTTCCACACCATCGAACCCCGCCCATCTCGACGGGCTGTTCGTGTCCAGGTCGAGCAACCTGACCTTCACGGGTCTCGATCTCGGCCGCGGACTTGCCGACGGCGAGAGCTGGAAAACGAGCCACCTGAACACAGTCAAGGATTCGAGCAACATCCGCTTTGCCGGGGTGAACATCCACGGATCGCTCGACAACAATCCCGCAAACGACGGCAGCGGATTGACCGTGACGCGCGTCGACGGGTTCCGGATCGACATGTCCAGCTTCTCGGAGCTGTTCAGGGGGCTGAATATCCAGCAGAGCAGCCGCGTCACGGTGCTCAACAACAGCTTCGAGACGATGCGGTCTGACGGTATCACGGTCGCAGCCGCTCAGAATATCCTCATCGATCGGAACAGCTTTACCGACTTCCGGCCCATCACCGGCGATCACGCCGATGCGATCCAGTTCTGGAATACCGGACAGACGGTCGGATCGAGCAGCGTGACCATCCGCAATAATGTGATCGCACCTGGCAGTGCGGACTATGCCGTCCAGGGTATCTTTATGTCGGACCCCCTTAGCTTCGGCTACAAGTCAGTGCAGATCAACAACAACCTCATCTACATGCACGGCGCGTGGCACGGCATCAACGTGGACGGCGCAAACGGGATCAGCGTGACGGGCAACACGGTGGTCTCGCACAGCACCGATGAAAAGAGCGCCTGGATACGCCTTGGCGACACGACCAAGGCGACGTTGAGCGGCAACATCACCGACGATGTGCTGTTGACGAACGTGACCGGCCTGACCCAGTCGAACAACATCGACTTTTCGCTCAACCCTGCGCAGCGGGCCTTGATCCCTGCGCTGGATCAGCCCGCACAGCTGACTGACCTGATCGTCTCCGGCGTCGGGTTTCAGATCCCTGCCGGCAGCTCCGCTGCGGTCACCACCCTGACGGAGCAGGCCTCGGCGTTCCTGGGCACCGCGCCCCTCCGCTCCGCGCTCGAGGCGCAGTTCGACGCGTTCGTAGCGCTCCCCTGATCAGGTGATCAGCCGCCGAAGCGTGTCCACACGATCCGCTTCGGCGGCGGGCTTGTCCGTGCGGATGCGGGCGATGCGCGGGAAGCGCATGGCCACGCCGGACTTGTGGCGGCCGGAGCTATGGATCGAGTCGAAGGCGACCTCGAACACGAGGCTCTTTTCGACTTCGCGGACTGGGCCGAAGCGCTGCAGCGTGTGATTGCGCACCCAGCGGTCGAGCCAGCGCAGCTCCTCGTCGGTCACGCCCGAATATGCCTTGCCGACCGGCAGCAGCTCGCCTTCCTCGGTCCAGCAGCCAAAAGTAAAGTCGGAATAGAAGGAGGAGCGGCGGCCGTTGCCGCGCTGCGCGTACATGACGACGCAATCGGCGGTGAGCGGATCGCGCTTCCATTTGTACCAGAGGCCGACGCGCCGCCCCGCCACATAGGGGCTGTCGCGCCGCTTCAGCATCACACCTTCAATTGCGGCGTCGCGCGCGCCGGCGCGGATCGCCTCCAGTGTGGTGAAGTCGGGCGCTTCGATCAGCGTCGAGACATCGAACCGCTCCGGATCGAGTGCCCCGGCAAGCCGCTCCAGCCGTGCGCGTCGCTCCGTCCAGGGAAGCTCGCGCACATCCTCGCGGCCATCGAACAGGATGTCGTAGAGGCGGACAAAGGCCGGATAGTCGGTCAGCATCTTGGGCGTGACCGCCTTGCGGTTGAGCCGCTGCTGGAGCGCGTTGAAGCTGGCGGCCGCGCCGCCATGCTCGTCGGCCCCCTGCGCCTCGCCCTTCACCATCAGCTCGCCGTCGAGCACGCCCGGGGTCCGAAAGGCGGCGGCGATGTCGGGGAAGCCGCGCGTGATGTCGTCGCCGGCGCGGCTGTAGAGCCGCGTCTCGCCACCGGCATGGACGAGCTGGACGCGGATGCCGTCCCACTTCCACTCCGCCGCATAGTCGGACATGTCGACGCGCAGGTCCTCGAGGCCATGCGCCAGCATGAACGAGCGGAAGACCGGCAGGTCGGCGGCGACCGGCTGCTCGCCCTGCCCCTCTCCCCAAGCGAACAGGGTCGGGTAAGGCGGACGGATGCCGTGCCAGACCTCCTCGACAGCGGCAACATCGACCCCGAACGCTTCGGCGAAGGCGGTCTTGGCAAGGCGGCCGGTGACCCCCACGCGCAGATTGCCGGTCGCGAGCTTCAGCAGCGCGTAGCGCTCGCCCGGCTCCAGCCGATCGAGATAGGCCGCGAGCACGCCCGGCGCTTCGGAGCGTGACACGGTGCGCAGCCGCTCAACAACCGCGCCGAGCGACAGGTCCATGTCACCCTTCGGCACATAGTCCGGGCGCGGCCAGATCAGCGAAACGGTCTCTGCCGTGTCGCCAACATAGTCGCGGCTCATATGGAAGAGCACAGGGTCGACCCGCTCTTCGACCAGCGCGCGGATCAGCGCCGGCTTGACCGCGGGAATGTCGAGATCCTCAGTGAGCGCAGCGAGCGCCCATCCCCGGTCCGGGTCCGGCGTGGCGCGCAGATAGTCGCCGATCAGCTTCAGCTTGGCGTTGCGCGAGCGGGTGTAGACGAGCCGCTCGAGAAGCTGGGCGAAGGCGCGCATGGCCGCTCAACCGCCCCCTGTTCGTTTCAGTTCCGAGATGATCCGAGCAGCCCCAGCACCGGCTCCGCCAGGGCTGGATCGCCGACGGCGATGACCCGTCCGTCGCTGCTCTGGTCGAGCGATCGGCCGGACCAGTCGGTCATCCGCCCGCCTGCGCCTTCGACCACGGGCACGAGCGCCGCATAGTCGTAGAGCTGCAGCCCGGATTCGATCACCAGGTCGAGAAAGCCGGACGCGACCAGGCCGTAATTGTAGCAATCCCCGCCATAGATGAGGTTCTCCCGCAGATTGCCGCGCGAGACCGCTCGGGCAACGGAGAGGAAGCCCTGCTCATCGGGTCCGTCGAACAGATGCGGGCTGGTGGTGGCCAGCGAGGCCTGAGCGAGATCGGCACAAATGCGGGTGCTTACGGGTGTGCCGTTGAAGCTTGTGCCTTCGGGCGAGCCGAGCCAACGCTCGCCGGCGATTGGCTGGTCGATCACGCCCAGCACGGGGCGGCCCTCCACCAGCAGAGCGATCAGCGTGCCGAAGGTCGGGCGCCCGGCAATGAAGGCGCGCGTGCCGTCGATCGGGTCCAGCACCCAGATGCGATCCGTCCCCTCGCGCTCGCGCCCATATTCCTCGCCGATGATGCCGTCGGCGGGCCGATGCTCGGCGAGCAGAGCGCGGATCGCTGCCTCCGAGGCGCGATCGGCTTCGGTGACCGGCGAGGCATCCGCCTTGGTCTCCTGAGCATAGGCCGCTCTGAAGAAGGGGCGGATGGCGGCGCCTGCAGCATCGGCGAGGCGGCCCGCCAGGGCGATGTCGGCGCTCAGATCCATGCCGCCGCTCTGGCCTTGCGTCAGCCGCCGTTCAACCCATCTTTGCCATTGCAACATCCATGAATCGCAGAGACTTCATCGAGAGCGCGACCGCGGCGGCGGCGCTGGGCCTGGTCGGCGAGACGGCGGCGGCTGCGTTCAGCTCGCAGCGCATGACCGTGCAGGTGCGGGGCGACGGACCGGACGTGATCCTGATCCCGGGCCTCACCAACGGGCGCGGCCTGTGGAGCGGCACGGTCGGGGCCGTGCCTGGCTATCGTTATCACCTGGTGCAGGTGGCCGGTTTCGCGGGCGACCCGGCGCGGGGCAATGCCAATGGACGCGTCGTCTCCTCCGTGGCCGAAGAGATCGCCCGCTACATCGTTGACGCAAAGCTCAAGGCGCCGGCGATCATCGGTCACTCAATGGGCGGTATCGTCGCCATGATGGTGGCCTCGCGCTACCCGGCGCGGGTCGGTAAGGTGATGGCGATCGACATCCTGCCGCAGCCGGCCGGCGGGTTCGGCTTCGCGGGGCTGGACGTCGGGCCGTTTGCCGACGCGCTGTTCGGATCGCTGATGTCGACGCCCAATGGCCGGCGCACGCTTGACAATCTGATCGCGCGGTTCGGCGGATCGGGCATCGCCAACAGCCGCAGCGACTCCGCCGTGGTCGCGCACGCCACGCGTGAACTCGCCAGCACGAACTTAGCACCGGACCTGCCCAAGATCAGGGCGCCGCTGACGGTGCTCTACGCCGTGCCGGGCACGCCGCAGGACGCGGTGGCGGTCGATCGGCTCTACCGGAGCGGCTATGCGGGCGCGAAGGGGGCGCGGCTGCGGCGGGTGCCGGGCGCGACGCACATGATCATGTACTCCCAGCCGCAACGCTTCTACGCCGAAGTGCGGGAGTTCCTGAAATCCTGAAGCTGTCGGTTCTCGACCAATCCCCCATTCCGGCCGGCGGCACCGGGGCGGCCGCGGTGCGCAACACGATCGATCTTGCGCAGGCGGCCGAGCGGTTCGGCTATCACCGCTACTGGCTGGCGGAGCATCATGCCTCGCCGGCGCTGGCGGGCGTGTCGCCGGAGGTGCTGATCGGGCCGGTGGCGCTGGCAACGGAGCGCATCCGGGTCGGTTCCGGCGGGATCATGCTGCCGCACTATTCGCCTTTCAAGGTGGCCGAGACCTTTCGCCTGTTGGGCGCGATGGCGCCGGGCCGCATCGATCTGGGGCTCGGCCGCGCGCCGGGCAGCGACCAGCGCACCGCCTATGCGCTGCAGCGCGATAGGTCGAAGCGGATGTTGGTCGGCGACTTTCCGGAGCAGGTGGGCGAGCTGCTCGGCTATCTTGAAGGCACGCTGCCGGACGATCACCTGTTCAAGCCGCTGGAGGCGACGCTGACGGACGGCGCGGGCGGCAGCCCGGACGTGTGGATGCTGGGCTCCTCGCCCGACAGCGCCATATGGGCCGGGCAGATGGGCGTGCCTTATTGCATCGCCGACTTCATCAACTCGGACGCGCTGCCGCTCGCGGACATTTACCGCCAGCATTTCAAACCTTCGGCCCGTTGCCCGGAGCCATATCTGATGGTGGCCGTATGGGCGATCGCGGCCGAGGATCGTCCCGCCGCCGAGCGGCTGGCGGCTCCCGCTCGCATGATGTTCGCGCATCTGGTGCGCGGCTCGCTGATCCCGGTGCCGACGGTTGCCGAAGCCGAAGCTTGGCTGGCGGCCAACCCGCTCCCGCGTGCACGGCGGCGCACCTTGCTTGGCTCGGGGCGCGAGGTGGCGGACGAAGCGCAGGCAGTCGGCGAGCTTTACGGCGCGCAGGAACTGATGCTGGTCAACATCCTGCCCGAACATGGGCCCAGGGTGCGGAGCTATGAGCTGGTGGCGGGGGCAATGAACCTTACGCCGTCATCGCGAGGAGCGTAGCGACGAAGCGATCCAGCGGCCCAGTCGCCGCACTGGATTGCTTCGCTACGCTCGCAACGACGGCCTACTCGGCTTCGGTCCGATATTTCAGTTCCAGATATTTGCCCTGGGTCGCGAGCTTGTCGAGGTGGCCGCTTGCCAGCTGTTCGGTCATTCGGCCGAGCTCGCTCTCCACGAGCCGCAAACCTTCGACGAGCTGCGCGTCCGGTCCCTGGCGGCGGAGCTGTTCGGGCACGCGCTGATAGCCTCGGACCAGTTCGGGCAGTTCCTCGCCCACCAACCGCCGGACTTCGGCGGCCGCGGGCTCGCGCTCGTCGAGTTGCTGCACGCAGGGGGCGAGGCCCTCGAGGCGCACGCCGATCTGGTCGATCAGCCGGTTGGCCGGTGCCGGGAGCGCGGGCCGCTGCGTTTCCAGCCATTGCTCCGTCCGGTGCGGCAGCGCCTTCAAGGGGACCTGCGGCAGTTCCTCCGCCTTGGCGGCGGGTTCGGCGGTGAACAGGATCACGCCCACCCAGGCGAGGATCATCGACAGCGCCACCGCCATGACGCCACTCGCACCGATCGGCGAGATCATGCCCCAGACGATCGAGCCGACCAAAATGGCGAGCGTCACGAAGAACATGCGCCGCATCATCCGCGCCGCCCGCGCCTTGCGCCGCTCGCGCCGCCGACGAGCGGCCGCGCGCCCCTCGGGCGAGGTGCGGCGGATCAGCTCTTCGGCCTTGGCGAGGATCAGGTCGGAGTCCATTCACCCACCTACCCGTTAACTTCGAGCGAAGTCGAGAAGCGTATCTCGACTTCGCTCGATACGAACGGAAGAAATCAGGCGATATCCAGCGGCTGCAACGGCGAAGTCTGCCCCTGCTCCGCGCCTTCGGCGCGTGCAATATAGCCGCGCGATTTCTCGACTTCGGTGGAGAGCGCGTTCACCGTCGTCTTCATCGACGCGAGCGCCTTCACCTTGAAGGTGTCGATCGAGTCCATCGTGTCATAGACATTCTGGAAGGCGCGGCTGAGCACTTCGAGCGGGATCGTCGCGGACGCCGCCTGTTCGTGGATCTGCGCGGTCTGCGTCTTCAGCATCTTGCCGGTGGAATCGATGATGTTGGCTGTCGTCGTGTTGAGGGCGGTGATCTGCTCCAGCACCAGCCGCTGGTTGGTCAGCGCCTGCGCGACCGTCACAGCCGTGCGCAGCGCCGACACCGTGGTGGTCGAAGCCCGGTCGACGCCTTTGATCAGCTCGACATTGTTCTTCTTGACGAGATCGAGCGCGAGATAGCCCTGCACCGTGACTGCCATTTGGGTCAGCAGGTCCTGGGTGCGCTGGCGGACATAGAAGAGTGCCGACTCGCGGATCGCCTTGGCCTTGGCCGGGTCGGTCGCGTCCAGCTCATTCGCCTTGTCCTCGAGCTTGGCGTCGAGCTGCTTGGACATATGGATCATCTGCTCGAGCCGGCCCATCGCCGCCCAGAGCTTCTGCCGCTCAACCGTAATCGCGGCATTGTCCATCAGCAGCTCGTCCTTGCCCTTGGCCAGGCGGCCCAGGATCGCGGCGATATGGCCTTGGGCCGAGCTGTAGCTGTCGAAATAGTTGCGCAGTTTGTTGCCGAACGGGATGATGCCGAACAGCTTCTTCTTGGCGAACAGGTCGCCCTTGGTGGACGGATCGAGGTCCTCGATCGTGCGGCGCAGTTCGGCGAGGTCACCGCCGACGCCCGATTCCTGATCCATCGCGCGCACGGGACGATCGAGGAAGCGGTTGCTCTCGCCGGCCGCGGCCCGGATCTCGCGCTGGCCGAGGGCGGTGATCGAGTCCACGCGCTTGCCGAACTCGGGGCTGTTCACGTCCTGCGCGATCAGCTCTTCAACAAAAGTATCGACACGCTTCTCGAGCTCGGTCTTGGCCTTCTCCTCGAGCGGGACCAGGCCGGCCGCCTTTTCCGGCGCGACCACGGGCACGGGATCGGGTGGGGTGAGGACTAGCCCGCTCTCTTCAACAGTGGCTGTGCTTGCCATTCATCGTCTCCTGCCCCTTGCCTGCCCGAGATTAGAGGCGCGGGCCCGCCGTTCAAGCGCATTCGCCGAACCGGGTGCGCCGTTGGTGGCGGGAGCAAAGCGCGACAACAGGGGTTAAGCGGCGCGATGCGTGCCGTTTTCGCCTTTGCTTTGCTGGCTCTCGCCTCGCCCGTCCAGGCGCAGCCGCCGCCGAGCGGCAGTGATTGGCGCGCGTGGCTGAGCATCCCCGGGCAGCGGGCGCGCGTCGCCTCATTCGAGGGCTTCCTGCGGCGGTTTGGCGTGCTGGGCGTGCTCCCGACGCAGCAACTGCTGCGGACGGCGAGCGCTTGGCGGAGCTGCGGCGCCCCCTTCGAAGTGCCGCCGATCGAAAGCTGGGCACGGATCGTGCCGACGCTCCGCTTCATTCGCGACGAGGTGAAGCCGCGGATCGGGGGCGTCGAGGCGGTCTCCGGCTTCCGCAACCCGCGCCTGAACCGCTGCTCGGGCGGTGCCTCCAGGAGCGCGCATGTCGGCTATTGGGGGTTCGACCTGGTGCCGACCACGAGCATCAGCCAGGCGCAGCTGTTTTCACGCCTGTGCACACTGCACCGGAGCGCGATCGGGCGCTCGGCCAGGTTCGGCCTGGGCTTTTACGGGGGCACGCGCTTTCACGTGGACACCAAGTCGTACCGCCTATGGGGCAGCAACAACCGTTCGGGCACGTCGCCCTGCCTGTAAGCTATTTAGTGTCCGTCTTCGGGGGCGGGTTGCCCTTCTCGGCGCCGTGCGGGACGGCCTGCTTCGACTGCGGTGTGGGCGAGGGGACCTGGACAGCACCCGTCGCATTCGTCGCCTGGGCCTCACCAGCCTTGGCCATCGCGTCCTGAACGGTCGAGCCCGGCTGGCCCATCGCCCCGTCCGCACCGTTGGCGCGGATCGCATCGGCCTGCTGCTCGAGCACCTCGGCGGCCTCTGGCGTGCTCTGCTCGGCGGCGTTGTCGAGCTTGTCGGCTTGCGCCTCGTTGGTGTCTGACGCGCCGCCAGAACAGGCGGCGGCGAGCAGAAGGAGCGGAAGAAGGGCGGTCTGTGTCATGCCCGCTGAACGCCAGCGGGCGCGTTCAGTTGCCTAAAGGAGCGGCGCGCCCTGCACCGTCTGATAGGCGACCCAGCCGGACAGAAGCAGCGCGAGTGTCGTGGAGAAGGCCATTAGGCACCAGCCGAACATCGTCAGGATGCGGGGGTTTGCCCGCTCCGCACGCTTGTTGTTGCTGATGCTGGCGAGCACGAAGCTAGCGAGCACACCGTAGGTGAAAGCTGCGAACTCGAACATTTCCGATCCGTCCCCCCGGACTGCGAACGCACAACCCCTGCCGAAGCGTCGCCCAGTCCGCAAGCATGCCTCGTCGCCAAATGCGACGAACGGAGGCTCAATAGGGAACCAAAGTAAATCTTGTCTTGCAAACAGTTACGGAGCCGTAATCAGCGTTGCCGATGAGCGATCAACTGACTGCCGTACTGCTCGGCCTGTTCTCGGCGGTGACGCTCGCGGCGGCGAACCTGGCGGTGAAGATCGGCGCCGACATCCTGGTCGGTCGGGCGATCCTGTCCTGCTCGGCCGCGCTGCTGATCGCGCCGGCGGCATTCTTCGTTCCCGCCCCGGATGCACGCACCTGGGGTGCGCTGCTGGTGGCAGTGCCAGCCCACTTTTTCTACCAGATGTGCCTGGTGCAGGCGATGAGCCGGGGCGAGCTGTCGCTGGTATTCCCGATCATGCGCGGGCTGGCGCCGCTGCTGACGGCCGTCACAGCCTTGCTGGTGCTCGGCCAGCGACTGAACACGGTGGAGTGGCTGGCGCTCGCCGCGGCAACGGGCGCGATCATCGCCTTCGCACTGCCGCCCAAGGGCGTGGCCGTTAGGAACCACCCCGACGCCAAGGCGCTCGGCTGGGCGGTGCTGACGGCTGTCGGAGTCGCCCTCTACAATGCGACCGATGCGCGGGGCGTGCGGATCGCGCCCGAGCCGCTAACCTTTATCGTTTGGCTGTTCCTGGTCGACTGGATCTGCGTAACGGTAGCGGCGCTGATCCTTCGCGGGGGAGAGATCGCCGTGGCCATTCGCCCGCAGTGGCGCACGGCGGTGAGCGCGGGGGCTTTGTCCATCTTCAGCTTCGGCGCGTCGCTCTATGCGATGGCGCTCATCGACGCGGCGAAGGTCTCGGCCTTGCGCGAAACCTCGGTCGTCTTCGCGACCTTGATGGGCGCCGCGGTGCTGCACGAGCGGATCGGCGTCCGGCGGTTCGGGGCAGCAGGAGTGCTTGCAGCGGCCCTCGTCGCGCTGCAGTTCGCCGGGTAAGGGACCCCATGCGCACCATCCGCCTCATCGGCCTGCCGACCGACATCAACTCCAGCTTCCTGCGCGGCCCCGCCAAGGCGCCCCCGCCCATCCGGGCGGCCCTTTTCTCTGACCATGGCAACCTTGCCGCCGAGTCCGGGCTGGAGCTGGTCAAGGACATCCCGCTCGAGGATGCCGGCGACCTGCCGCTCGACGAGACCCACGCGGACGACGACCGGATCGCGAGCGCTGTCGAGCAGGCATGTGCCGACGGGCGCGTACCAATTCTGCTGGGCGGCGACCATGCGGTGACCTACCCCATCCTGCGCGGCATCGCCGCGGTGCATAGGCACGTGAACATCCTCCACTTCGACGCGCATCCCGATCTCTATGACGAGCTCCTCGACAACCGGCGCTCGCATGCCTCGCCCTTTGCCCGGATCATGGAGGAGGATCTCGCGACCCGACTGGTGCAGGTCGGCATCCGCACGCTCAACGCCCATTGCCGCGGTCAGGCAGAGCGGTTCGGCGTCGAGATCGTGCCGATGCGCGACTTCGCGGTGAGCTCGGTGCCGATCCCGGCCGGGCCGCTCTACATTTCGATCGACCTGGACGGTCTCGATCCGGCTTACGCGCCCGGTGTGTCGCACCATGAGCCGGGCGGGCTCAGCGTCCGGCAGGTGCTGGACGTGCTTGCCCGAGTGGAGGGCCCGATCGTCGGCGCCGATGTGGTCGAGCTCAATCCCGACCGCGACATCAACGGCATGACGGCGGTGGTCGCCGCCAAGTTCGTCAAGGAGTTGTGCGCGCTCGCTCAGCGGCCATAGATGCGGTCGAGCACGCGGGCGACATCGACGAAGCGCTCGGCCTCGGCACTGAACTTTTCACCGCTGGAGAGCCGGCGTGCCCAACCGGCGGCGGCCCGGCCACCCCAATCATCGGGTGGACCGGCCAGCGGATCGGTTGCGGTGCCGCGGGTGCGTTCGGCCACGAAGTCGAAGAAGGAGCCGTTCACGTTGCGAAAGGCGGCGCCCTGGCCCTCGCCATAGAAGCTGGCGCCGATGATGGCGTCGCGGCCGGCGGGCAGGTTCCAGGAGCAGGCGAGCGTGATTACTTGGCCCTCGCCTGTGGTGAGCGTCGCGACCGCATAATCCTCGCAATGGCCCGGTCCAAGCGGCCGGCCCTTGGCGAGCAAGCGCGCCTGCACGTCCGCGATCTCGGGAAAGTCGAGCGCCCAGAGCGCTAGGTCGATGAGGTGGACGCCGAGATCGATCACGCAGCCGCCGCCGGACTGGGCGGGATCGAAGAACCAGCTCTTCCCGGGGCCATAGGCGTTGTGGAAGACGAGATCGACGGCGCTCACCCGACCCAGCTCGCCCGACTGAATGAGCGGGCGGATGCGGCGCATCGCCTCGGTGTGGCGGTAGGACAGGTCGAGGCCGAGCAGCCGGTCGGTGTCGCGCGCCACGTCCACCACGGCCTGCACCTCGGCGGCGGTGCGGCCGAGGGGCTTCTGGCAGAACACGGCAACGCCCGCTTCGAGCGCTCGGATCGACTGTTCGGCGTGCAGCGCGCTGGGCGTGGCAATGACGATGCCGTCGAGGTCGAGCGCCAGCAGCTCGTCCAAACCTCCGACCCGTTTCGCGTCGGGCACGAGCTGGGCTGCCTCCTCGGCCATCTCGTCGGACGGGTCGGCATAGGCGACCGCCTCGATGCCGGTCTCGATCATCGCTGCCATGCGGTGCCGGCCGATCCACCCGGTGCCCAGAAATCCGACCCGCATCAGAAGGTCACCAGCGCCTTGGTGAAATTGCCCGGCCGGTCGCGGGTGGCGTCAAGCGCCTCGCCGAGGCGCTCCAGCGGGTAGCGATGGGTGTAGAGGGATGACGGGTCGAGGCGCCCGGACGCGACCGCCTCCACTGCCTCGCGGATGCCGGCGATATAGGCCTGCGGATCACGCTCATGGGCGTTGATCACGTCGATGCCGCGCCAGTTCCACAGCCACATATTGACCTGCCGCGGCCCGTCCTGGTGGTATCCGGCGACGATCAGCTTGCCGCGTTCGGCGGTGAGTTCGCCTGCCAGGTCGAGCGGCCATTGCTTGCCCACAGCCTCGATCACCCGCTCGCAGAAGCGGCCATCGGTAAGGGCCTTCACCTGTTCGATAATGTTGGTGTGGTCGTGCATGGGAACCGCGTCGGCCGCGCCCATGTCGCGGGCAAGCTGGAGCGACTCCTCGCGGCGGGACACGGCGATGACGCGGGCGCCCGCGTCGGAAGCGAGGCGGGTCAGCAAGGCGCCGAGGAAGCCGATGCCGATGATCGCGACTGTCTGGCCGGCCTGAATATCGGCCCGCCGGAAGATGTTGAACGCGCAGCCGAGCGGCTCGCCCGGAAACGGCGCCTGGGCGAGCTGGGGCGGCAGCTTAACCACTGCGGTCGCTTCGGCGATGTCGAACTCGGCATAGGATTTATAGGACAGCGCCGCCACGCGATCGCCGACCGCCAACCCGCTCACGCCCTCTCCGACCGAGTCGATCGTGCCCCAGCCCTCATGGCCGAGATCGCCGGGCGGTGCCGGAAACTGCATCCACTCCGGGCCTGACCAGGGTGTCAGGTTGGAGGCGCACACGCCGCAGCCTTCCAGCCGCACCCGGACTTGGCCTGGCCCTGGCTCCGGCACCGGCACATGGGCAATCTCGATCCGCCCCGGTCCGGTCAGCACCGCGGCGCGCATGGTGTTCGCTTGCAAGAATCACTCCCCGCTCTTCTTCTACAAAGACGCAGGACGCGGCGATCTGTTCCGCAGGCGGAAAGATCAGGCGGGCACACCTACCACCCGCTGGATCGCGGTTGCGAGTTCGTCGCGGCCGAAGGGCTTGGCCAAGCGCGGCAGATGTTCGGCCTTGTCCGCGCTGCCGATGAAGCCGGTGATGAGCAGGACGGGCTGGTTGGGCACGGCGGCAGCGATCCGGTCTGACAGGGCGACCCCATCCATACCGGGCATCATGTAATCGGTGACGACCAGATCGAACCGGGCCTCGGTGAGCCGCTCCAGCGCCTCCGCTCCGCTGGCGGCGCACTCGACCCTGTGGCCGAGGTCGCGCAGCATCTCGGCGGTGCCATCCCGCACCAGATCCTCGTCGTCGACCAGCAGTATGGAGAGCGGCCGCACCGGCGCAAGCGGCGGAGCTTGCGCGGGCTTGAGCGCGGGACGGTCGCGCGCGACCGGCAGCATCAGCGTGATGCGCGTGCCGCGCCCGACTTCGCTGTCGATCGACAGCGAACCGCCGAGCTGCCCCGCCAGTCCATGCACCATCGACAGCCCGAGGCCAGTGCCGCGCTCCATCGACTTGGTCGAGAAGAAGGGCTCGACCGCGCGGGCCGCCGTTTCGGCATCCATCCCGGTGCCGGTGTCCTCGACCATGACGCGCACGAAGCCGCCCTCCGCATCGGCACGGATGGAGAGCGTGCCGCCGTCCGGCATCGCGTCCCGCGCATTGACGCACAGGTTGAGCAGGGCAAGTTCAAGCTGGTTCGGGTCGGCAAGCGCCGGCGGCAGGTCGCCGGCGAGGTCGATATAGGTGCCGATCCCCCGCCCGACTGAGCTCGCGATCAGGTCGTGCATGCCTTGCAGCAGCTCGCCGATGTCGACCGCCACGGGGTGGAGCGGTTGGCGACGCGCGAAGCCGAGCAGGCGCTGGACCAAAGTCCGCGCGCGCTCGGCCGACTGCAGCGCGCCGCCGATCAGCCGCTGCAGCCGGTCGTCCGATTGGAAGCGGTGGCGCAGCAGGTCGAGCGCGCCGGTGATGGGTGTCAGCAGGTTGTTGAAGTCATGGGCGATGCCGCCGGTCAGCTGGCCGATCGTTTCCAGCTTCTGCGCCTGGTGGAGCTGAGCCAGCGCCGTCTCCCGCTCCGAAACCGCGGCGGCGACCTGCTGCTCCAGCCGGTCGTTCGCTTCGCGCAGCGCCTGTTCGGCGCGCACGCGTTCGACGGCCTCCCAGGTGCGGGCGGCGACCTCTTCGGCCAGGCGGATCTCGGCCTCGGTCCAAGCGCGCGGCGTCAGGCTGTGGACGAACAGCACGGCACCAATCCGGCCGCCGCGCATCAGCGGCACATGGACGGCGGCGGCGGCGCGTGCCACCTCCAGGATCTGAGCGGCCGAATGCGCCGTGCGCGGATCGGCGGCGATGTCGGCGACGCTGAAGGTGCGGCCCGCGATCAGGTCTGGGATGGCCGCCCCCCGGAGCGGCCCCTGGCCCCTATCCAGATTGATGTCGCGCCATGGCGGAGGCTCACCTGCGGTGACGCCGGAGAGGATGGTGGCGACTCGTCCTGCCACATCGATCTGCGCGAAGCCGACCGTTTCAACCGACAGGGCGCCGGCAAGCATGTCGGCGATGTCGCGGGTGGCGGAGTGCGGATCGTCTGCGCCGCGCAACCGGTCGGAGACACGGAGGAGGAAGAGCTGACGAAGCTCGGCTTCCTTCCGCTCGGTGATGTCCAGCACCACGCCCACGGACCGGCGCGCCGCTGGAGGGCCGAGAATGCGGCCGGTCACCGTTACCCAGCGCACCGCGCCGTCGTCTGCCCGGATGATCCGCGTCTCGAGGGTAATCGCGCCGCCCCGCTCGACTGCCTCGTTCCGGTCTGCCCAGACCGGCTCAAGATCATCCGGATGGATGCGGTCCCGCCATTGCCGGACCGTCGCGGTGCGGTCGGGCGGGACTGGCAGGCCGAGCAGGGCGAAGGTGCTGTCCGACCAGATGCCCTCGCCCGTGCGCAGGTCGAAATCGTAGAAGCCGAGGCCGGTGCCGGCCACCGCCATGCGCATCCGCTCTTCGCTCGCGCGCAATGCCTCCTCTGCCCGCGCCCTGTCCACCGCGTCGCGGGTACGCTCCGCCGTGATGCGCGCGATGTTGACGTCGTGCTCGGTCCAGCGGCGGGGCTGGTTGTGGTGGATGCCGAGGACCGCCACGAGCCGGCCATCCTTCAGCAGCGGCAGGTCGATGCCCGAGCGCGCGCCAAAGCGCTCGGCGGCGTCCTTCAGGCCCGGAATGCTGGCGAGCAGCTCCACGTCTTCGGTGACGATCGGCTGGCCGGACCTGAACCATTCGACGATGGCCGCGCCGAAATCGGCCAGCCGGTGGCGGCCGGCGCGGCTCTCCATTTCGCCGGCGGACCAGTCCGCGTGAATGTCCGCGAAGCTCTCGGTCTCGTCGATCTCGCCGAACCCGACCTGCCCCACGCCGAGGTAACGGCCGAGATGCTCGCAGGCAGCGCGCATCGCGTCGCGGGCGGTGACGGAGCGGCGGAGCGCGTCCGAAAGGCCCGCCATATAATGGCTGCGCAATTCGCCGAGCTTCCGGTCGGTGATGTCGGTCTGGGCAGAGACCATCCGCACCGGCCGCCCGCCGGCATCGCCCACCACGCGCCCGCGATTATAGATCCAGCGCACCTCGCCGGTATCCGGGCGCACGATCCGGTATTCGCGCGCGAACTCGCACGGGCTCGCCATGTCGGCGCGCGACCAGGCAATGACCTGATCGCGATCGTCCGGATGCACCCGGTCGAGCCAGGAGTCGCTGAACGTGCCCGTGAGCGGTGCGTCGGCCGGCAGGCCGTGCAGCGCGAGATACTCGGGAGAGCGGAAGATGGCCCCGCTTACCATATCCCAGTCGAAGCTGCCGATTCGAGCCGCCGCCTGGATGAGCCGCAGCCGCTCCTCGCTTTCACGAAGCGCAGCCGACAGGTCGGCCGGAATGCCAGGAACGCTGCTCACTGGCTGCAGCCTAGCGCGGGCGCGCGGGCGCCGCTATCCCCGCCGCCATGCCTCATCTCTACCTCGTCGACGGGTCCGGCTACATCTTCCGCGCCTATCACCGGCTGCCTCCGCTCACCAACAAGCATGGCGAGCCGGTCGGGGCGGTTTACGGCTATACGACGATGCTGTGGAAGCTCGCGGACGAGCTGCACAAGGCGGATGGGCCGACCCACCTGGCGGTGATTTTCGACGCCTCGGCCAAGTCGTTCCGCAACGACATGTATGTCGAATACAAGGCGCACCGGCCGCCGCCGCCCGACGATCTAGTGCCGCAATTCCCGATGATCCGAGACGCCACGCGTGCCTTCTCCTTGCCGTGCCTGGAAGAGGAAGGCGTGGAGGCCGACGACCTGATCGCCTCCTATGCCAAGGCGGCGCTGCGCGAGGGCTGGTCGGTGACGATCGTCAGCTCAGACAAGGATTTGATGCAGCTGATCGAGCCCGGCCTCGACCTCTACGATACGATGAACAACCGCCGGCTGGGCGCCGAGCATGTGGTCGAGAAGTTCGGCGTGGGGCCAGACAAGCTGGGGCAGGTGCTAGCACTGATGGGCGACAGCGTCGACAATGTGCCGGGCGTGCCCGGCGTCGGCCCAAAGACCGCGTCCAAGCTGATCATAGAGCATGGCGACGTCGAGGGCGTGCTCGCCGCCGCGCCGTCGATGAAGCCGGGCAAGCTACGCGACAATCTGATCGAGCATGCCGAGGCCGCGCGGATGTCACGCGAGTTGGTGAAGCTCCGCTGCGACCTGCCGCTCGCTCATCCTATCGACGAGTTCGAGATGAAGGGCATCCCGGAGGCTCCGCTGCGTGCCTTTCTGGAGCATCACGGCTTCCGCACGCTGCTGATGCGGCTGGGCCAGGTGGCGGACGCGGCGCCGGGAAGCGCCTCGGTCGACCTGCCCACCGACCCGCCCTGCGCGCACGACCAGTATGTCACCGTTCGCACCGAGGCGGAACTCGACGGCTGGATCGACGCGGCCATCCACCAGGGCTTCGTGGCCGTCGACGTGCAGACCGACGACAAGGGGTCGGTGTTCGGGGACATTGCCGGAATCGCGCTCGCCCTCGAGGCGAACAAGGCGTGTTACGTGCCGCTGGGCCATGGCGGCGGCGACCTGCTGGGGGATTCGGGCGGGCAGATTCCGCTGGGCCCCGCGCTCGTGAAACTAAAGACGCTGCTGGAGCACCCGGCCGTCCTAAAGGTGGGACACGACATCAAGTTCGACATGGGCGTGCTGGCGCGCCACGGCATCGCGATCGCGCCCTGTGACGATGTGTCGGTGATCAGCTTCGACCTGGATGCCGGGTTGCACGGGCACGGCCTGGACGAGCTGGCCGCGACCCACCTCCAGCACAGCTGCATCGCCTTCAAGGACGTGGTCGGCGTCGGCAAGTCGCGCCAGGGATTCCGGCAGATCGGCATGGCCGAGGCGACCCGTTACGCGGCGGAGGACGCGGACGTGACGCTGCGGCTGTGGCGCCGGCTGAAGCCACGGCTCGCGCGAGAGTCGGCGGTCACGACTTATGAGCTGGTCGACCGCGCCCTTCCTCAGGTGATCGCCGGCATGGAGCGCTCCGGCATCAAGGTCGACCGGCAGATCCTCTCCCGCCTGTCGGGCGAGTTCGCCCAGTCGATCGCGGGCATCGAGGCCGAAGTGTTCGAGCTGGCGGGCCAGAGCTTCACCATCGGCAGCCCAAAGCAGCTGGGCGACATCCTGTTCGACAAGCTCGGGCTCAAAGGCGGGAGAAAGGGCAAGTCGGGCGTCTATTCGACGGACGTGAACGAGATGGAGCGGCTCGCGGCCGAGGGTGCGCCGATCGCACGCAAGGTGCTCGACTGGCGGCAGCTGACCAAGCTCAAGGTCACCTATACGGACGCGCTGCAGCAGGAGATCAACCCGGAGACGGGCCGCGTCCACACCCGCTATCTGCTGACCAACGCCCAGACCGGACGGCTCTCCTCGACCGACCCGAACCTGCAGAACATCCCGATTCGCACCGACGTGGGGCGCCAGATCCGCGACGCGTTCGTCGCCGAGCCGGGCAATGTTATCCTCTCCGCCGACTATAGTCAGATCGAGCTGCGCATCGCCGCGCACATGGCCGACGTGCCGCAGCTGCGCGAGGCGTTCGCGGCGGGCGAGGACATCCATTCGCTCACCGCGCAGGAGCTGTTCGGGGAGGTGAACCGCGACACGCGCGGGCGCGCCAAGACGATCAACTTCGCGATCCTGTACGGCATTTCGCGCTGGGGGCTGGCGCAGCGGCTCGGCGTGACCGGCGACGAGGCGCAGGCGATGATCGACCGCTATTTCGAGCGCTTTCCCGGCATCAACCGCTACATCGCCGACACGCTCACCGAGGCGCGCGAACGCGGCTTCACCACCACCCTGTTCGGCCGCAAGACGCACTTTCCGAAGATCAAGGCCAGCAATCCGAACGAGCGGCAGGGGGCCGAACGCGCCGCGATCAACGCGCCGATCCAGGGCACGAGCGCGGACATCATCAAGCGCGCCATGGCGAAGATGGGCCCGGCGCTGGAGCGGGCGGGCCTGCCCCACGTCCGCATGCTCCTCCAGGTGCATGACGAGCTGGTGTTCGAGCTGCCGGAGGGTGACGTGGCGGCAGCCGGCGCTGTGATCCGCGACGTCATGGCGTCAGCCGCGGAGCCGGCCGTCAAGCTGTCGGTGCCCCTCGGCGTCGAGGTCGGCCACGGCAGCAGCTGGGGCACCGCGCACTAGGGCTCGCGCCGGATCTCCAGCGGGGTGCCGCGGAACGGCTCGGGCTGGCAGCCGAGCACGGGATCGAAGCGCACGGTGCGGCTGGCAAGCAGCGGCACATAGGCAGTGACCGTCTTTGCCTTGGCGTCTTCGGACAGGCGGATCGGCTCCATGCCCGGTTCGAAATCCTTGCGGCAGTCGGCGAGCGAACGATTGCCGATGAACCGGCAGGCACAGGCGACGCGTGCACCATAGCCGACGCCGAGTTCGAGCTGCGGAGTCAGCCGGCGCGCATAGAGATAGCCTGCGAGCAGCAGCCCGAGCAGAACCACGACGCCGATCTTCAGCCCCACCCGCCTTGTCTTCATGGGAGCAGAGACTAGGCTGCCCTCATGCGAAGGGGAAGCTTGCTTGTCGGATTGGGCCTGGTGCTGGCGGTGCCCGGCTCCGCGCAGAAGTCCGACGCGCTGGCGCCGGTGTTCGCGCCAGCGCAGGCGAAGGTCCGGGCCGCGCTGCTGATCGAGGACGGGCGCGTCACGGCGAAGCGATACGCTCCAGGCTATTCGGACGCCAACCGCTTCATCAGCTGGTCGATGGCGAAAAGCCTCACGGCTCTGCTGGTCGGCGAGCTGGTCGCCGATGGGCGGCTGCAGCTCGATGCTCCTGCGCCGATCGCCGAATGGCGGGGCGATGCACGGCGGTCGATCACGCTCCGACACTTGCTGCACATGTCATCGGGTCTCCGCCACATCGAGGTCGGCACGCCGGTCGAGAACAGCGACACCAATCAGGTGCTGTTCGTCGCAGGCACCAAGGCCATGGCCGCGCGGGCGATCTCCCGGCCGCTCGCTGCGCGCCCGGGCGCGCAGTTCAGTTATGACTCTCTCACGAGCATCATCCTCGCCGAGATCGTCACTCGCACTCTCACCGACAGCCGCGATCCGCGCGTCCGTGCGCAAGCGTATCGTACCTTCGCCGAGGAACGGTTGTTCCGGCCGGCGGGTGTCACCTCCGCCTTCCTCGAGTTTGACGGAGCGGGAACGCAGATCGGCGGCTCGATCATCCACATGTCGCTTGATGACTGGGGGAGAATGGGCCGGCTGCTCCTCGACGGCCGCGGCGCAGACGGATCGCAAGTGATCACGCCGGACTGGCTCGCCTTTCTGAAAACGCCCGCGCCGACCAAGCCGAATTATGGCGGCCATGTCTGGCTGTCGCCGAACGGACTGACCTCGATGCGTGGCCATCTCGGTCAGTTCGTGTTTGTGGGCCAGAAGGATGGACGTTCCGTCATCCTGGTCCGCCTCGGCAAGACGCAGGATGACGTGCTGAACCCCGTCCAAGCGACGCTGGAGCGGATCGCGGGCGACCTGCTCTCCTAGGCTGGGCCCACCCGGAAGACGCACAGCTTGTTGCCGTCGGGATCGCGGAAGTAGGCGGCGTAGAAGGCCTGCGGCCCTTCATCGCCGCGCAACCCCGGAGCGCCTTCGTCGGTACCGCCCAGTTCCAAGGCCTTGGCATAGAGCTGGTCGACCTTGGCGCGCGCGTCGACGACGAGCGCCACCATGGTGCCGTTGCCAGGCGTCGCCGGCTGGCGATTATAGGCGCGGGTCACTGCGATGCCGGGCTTGTCCCAGCCGGCGCTCCAGAGCGTGAAGCCGCCGGCCTCTTCGCCGAACTCCATGATGCGTTTTGCACCCAGATCGGCAAGCAAGGCGTCATAGAAGGTGCGGGCTCGGCCGACCTGATCCGTACCGAGCGTCACATAACCAATCATTGCAGCCTCCCCTGTTCGATTCTCACCCTTTGCTCTCCGGCCGGCACTCGCCGATACGCTGGCCCGTCGATTGAATGCGCACGCTCATGGTCTGGCCGGGCGCCGCATTCTCCATCTGCACGGCCGCGTTCATCACATAGCTCGACTTCTCGTAACTGCCCTCCATAGTCATCGCCATCTTGCCGCCGGATCGTCCGGGGCAGCTCAGCTGGCCTTTTAGCTTACCGTCCGCCATCTCGAAGCTGTCATACTTGCACTGGCCGCTCTGCTTGCCTGCGAACATTTCCGAGCTGGGGCGCGACGCCTGTTCGGGCGTCAGACAGTGTGTGTTGCTAGTGACGCCCGCCAGCCTGGTCTTGATTTGCTGGACAGCCTGGTCGGGCATCCCCTTCGCCTCGACATCCTGTACGCGGATCTCGACACGCCATTCGCCTGGCTCGAAGCGCATCTCGCCGCCGCCCGGGCTCCGCCGCACCTCCTGAACCTTGGCCGCCACCTGTTCTGGCGTCGCGTTCTTAAGGCTGACTTCGGGTTCCGACCCGCACGCGGCGACGCCCAGCAGCGCCAATCCCAAAAGCTTACGCATACCCCTCCCCATTGTTGCGGCGCCTGGCCGTCGCGACCATATCGGGAGTGCATGGCAATTCAAATCCGCACCACGCTTGCCGAACCCGAGACGAGCGAAGGCTTTGTGCCGCACAAGCCGCACCGGCCGGACAAGTCGGAGGGCGGCAAGCGGTTCAAGCTCGTCTCCGACTACGAGCCGGCGGGCGACCAGCCGACGGCGATCAAAGAGCTGACCGACGCGGCGCTGCAGGGTGAGCGCGACCAGGTGCTGCTGGGCGTCACCGGCTCCGGCAAGACCTTCACCATGGCCAAGGTCGTCGAGACGCTGCAGCGCCCGGCGCTGATCCTGGCGCCCAACAAGATCCTGGCGGCGCAGCTGTATGGCGAGTTCAAGAGCTTCTTTCCGGACAATGCCGTCGAGTATTTCGTCAGCTATTACGATTACTATCAGCCCGAGGCGTATGTTCCCCGCACCGACACCTATGTCGAGAAGGAGAGCTCCATCAACGAGGCGATCGACCGGATGCGCCACTCGGCGACCCGGTCGCTGCTGGAGCGCGATGACGTCCTGATCGTCGCCTCCGTCTCTTGCCTCTACGGCATCGGCTCGGTCGAGACCTACTCCGCGATGGTCTTCAGCCTCAAGAAGGGCCAGACCGTCGACCAGTCGGAAATCGTGCGCAAGCTGGTCGCGCTCCAGTACAAGCGCAACGACGCCGCCTTCAATCGCGGCAACTTCCGGGTGCGCGGCGACAATCTCGAGCTCTTCCCGTCCCACTATGAGGACACGGCGTGGCGGATCGTCTTCTTCGGCGACGAGATCGAAGAGATCGTCGAGTTCGATCCGCTGACCGGCAAGAAGGTCGCCAGCCTCGACTATGTGAAGGTCTATGCCAACTCCCACTACGTGACGCCGGGGCCGACGCTCAAGCAGGCGATGGAGGCCATCAAGCATGAGCTCGCCGAACGGCTGAAGGAGCTCGTCGCCGAGGGCAAATTGCTGGAGGCGCAGCGGCTCGAGCAGCGCACCAACTTCGACCTCGAAATGATCGCAGCGACGGGCTCCTGCGCGGGCATCGAGAATTACAGCCGCTTCCTGACCGGTCGCCTGCCGGGCGAGCCGCCGCCGACCCTCTTCGAATATCTGCCCGAGAATGCTCTGCTGTTCGTCGACGAGAGCCATGTCACCATTGGCCAGGTGAACGGCATGAGTCGGGGCGACCATCGCCGCAAGCTGACGCTCGCCGAATACGGCTTCCGCCTGCCATCCGCGATCGACAACCGGCCGCTGCGCTTCAACGAGTGGGACGCGATGCGGCCGCAAACGGTCTATGTGTCGGCCACGCCAGGCTCTTGGGAGATGGAGCAGACGGGCGGCGTGTTCGCCGAGCAGGTGATCCGCCCGACCGGCCTCATCGATCCGCCGGTCGAGATGCGCCCCATCGAGGACCAGGTCGACGATCTCGTCAACGAATGCCGGTTGACGGCCAAGAACGGCTATCGCGCGCTGGTCACGACGCTCACCAAGCGCATGGCCGAGGATCTGACCGAGTATCTGCACGAGGCCGGCCTCAAGGTCCGCTACATGCACTCGGACGTGGAGACGCTGGAACGCATCGAGCTGATCCGCGACCTGCGGCTGGGCGTCTATGACGTGCTGGTCGGCATCAACCTGCTGCGCGAGGGCCTCGACATTCCCGAATGCGGGCTGGTCGCCATCCTGGACGCCGACAAGGAAGGCTTTCTCCGCTCCGAGACCTCACTGATCCAGACCATCGGCCGCGCCGCACGCAACGTCGAGGGCCGCGTGATCCTCTATGCCGACACCATCACCGGATCGATGGATCGGGCGATGCGCGAGACCGCGCGCCGCCGCGAGAAGCAGGAGGCGTACAATGCCGAACACGGCATCACGCCGACCACGATCAAGCGCAACATCGGCGATATCATCAGCCATGTCGCCACCAAGGACTCGGTCCTTATCGAGATTGACGAGGACCGTCCGCACATGGTCGGCCACAATCTGCGTGCGTATATCGAAGACTTGGAGAAAAAGATGCGCGACGCGGCCGCGAACCTGGAGTTCGAGACGGCGGCCAGCATCCGGGACGAAATCCGGCAGCTGGAGCAGCAGGAACTCGGTCTTCCTCCGTCCGAACATAAGGCGCCGCTGATGGGCCGGAGCAACGAAGGAAAGCCGGGCACACGCAAGACCCGCTACGGCAAACAAGCCCAGATGCGGATGGCGAAACGCGGGCGGCGGTAATCTGGTTGTGAGCTATTGCGTCCCGTGCGATTCAAACTGGAGCCGGACAGCGATACGGACCGTGCATGGTCAAGACTTCGAAGCTCTACGACGCACTTCTCACTTCGACGTCACGAGCTGTTGCGTTTCGCGATTTCGAGCGATTGCTGGAAGCGTTCGGCTTCAGACTAGCTCGGACGGTCGGCAGCCATCGCCAGTATGTGCATCCGAAGGTGCCCCGGCCCTTTCCCGTCCAGCCCGTCGGCAAGGAGGCCAAGCGCTACCAGGTTCGCGAGCTGCTTGAACTCATCGAGACCTACGGCCTACATATGGACGCGTGAACGAGCCGCATTACCATATCAACCTCTTCTGGTCGGAAGAGGATGGCTGCTGGATTGCCGATGTGCCCGACCTGCGCCCCTGTTCGGCGCACGGTGCCAATCGCAAGGAAGCGATCGCGAACATCCACGACGCGATCGAGGGGTGGCTCGAAGTGGCCCGCGAGCGCGGGATGACCATCCCGGAGCCTCGCTACCGCCCGGCAATCTACGCGGCGGCTTAGCCCACGAACAAGGGCAGGTTCTCCGTCTCTTCTACGTCCGCGAAGTTTGACACTGTCACCCCCACCAGCCTGATCCCTTTCTCTGGTGGCAAAACGCTGCGGATCAGGGTCAGGCTCGCCTCCTGCAGCGCCGGCTGCGTCCGCACTGGCGTGGCGTAGCTGCGGCTGCGGGTAATGATCTGGAAGTCGCGATACTTCACCTTCACCGTCACTGTGCGGCCGAAGGCCTGGGCCTTGTCGCACCAGGCCCAGACGTCGTTGGCCTGGCCCAGCACCTTGGCCTCGATCGCGCCGGGATCGGTCAGGTCTTCGTTGAAGGTGGTCTCCGAGCCTGAGGACTTGCGTTTGCGGTGCGGGTTCACGGGGCGATGGTCCTCGGCGCGGGCGATGGCGTGGTACCAGTCGGCGGAGCTGCCGAAATGCTGCTGGAGGAAGGCAAGCGGGCAGGCGCGGAGATCGGCGCCGGTGCGGATGCCCAGGCGCTCCATCTTGCGCGCGGTGACCGGACCGACGCCGTGGAAGCGTGCAACCGGCAGCGTCTCGACCCAAGCGGGGCCCATGTCTGGCGTCACCGCGAACTGGCCGTTGGGCTTGCGGTGGTCTGAGGCGAGCTTGGCCAGGAACTTGTTGTAGGAGATGCCGGCTGAGGCAGTGAGGCCGGTCTCTTCCAGTATGCGCGCGCGGATTTCCTTGGCGGTGGCCCAAGCGGTCTTGAGGCCGCGGCGATCCTCGGTAACGTCGAGATAGGCTTCGTCGAGCGAGAGCGGCTGGATGAGGTCAGTGTATTCGGAGAAGATCGCGTGTATCTGCCGCGACACCTCCTTGTACCGGTCGAAGTTGCCGCGCACGAAGATGAGCTCGGGGCACTTCTTCAGGGCCGTGATCGACGGCATCGCGGAGCGCACGCCGAACACCCGCGCTTCGTAGCTCGCCGCCGCGACTACCCCACGCGTCGAGCCGGAGCCCACCGCCACCGGCTTGCCACGCAGGCTCGGATCGTCATGCTGTTCGACCGATGCGAAGAAGGCGTCCATATCGACATGGATGATCTTGCGAACGGTCACCTACTCTGTTTAGCGAACGCCGAACAGAGAGGGAACATAGTTCAGGCGCGCCACCGCCAGTCTTCGTCGTCGGCACCTAGTCCGGGCGGCGGTATTTCAGCGACCATTGCTTCTCCGTCGATCACCACTGGCGAGCGGACCTGTTCGATCGTGGCGCCCGACACGTGCGGGGCGTCGAGCGTGACCTGCATGCCCCGTGCCTGGACGTGCGGATCGGCGAAGGCCTGGTCGATGCCGTTGATCGGGCCGCCAGGCACGCCGTCCCGTTCCAGCGCCGCCAGCAGGTCGTCGCGCGTCAAGCGGCGGGTGCGTTCGGACAGGATCGGGATCAGCCGCTCACGGTTGGCGATGCGGGCGGCGTTGGTCTTGTAGTCGGGATCGTCCGCCAGTTCCGCCACGCCGAGCATGGCGGCGAAGCGGGCGAACTGGCCGTCATTGCCCACGGCGACGATCACCCGTCCATCCGAAGTCTCGAACGGCTGGTAGGGCACGACATTCGGGTGTGTGTTGCCGGTGAGGCCCGGCGCTGTGCCCGACACCAGATAGTTCATCGCCTGGTTGGCGAGGACCGAGGTCTGCACGTCGAGCAAGGCCATATCGATCCAGGCGCCTTCGCCCGTTTCGTGCCGGCGATTGACGGCCGCGAGGATCGCAGCGGCGGAATAGACGCCGGTGAACAGGTCGGCGATGGCGACGCCGGCGCGGGTCGGCTCGTCGATACCGGTGATGCTCATCATCCCGCCCATCGCCTGGATCAGGTAGTCGTAACCGGCTCTGGCTGCGTAAGGACCGGTCTGGCCGAAGCCGGTGATCGAGCAATAGATCAGGCGCGGGTTCAGGACCTTCAGCGTAACATAGTCTAGGCCGTAGCGCTTGAGGCCGCCCGTCTTGAAGTTCTCGATGAGGATGTCCGCCCCGGCTGCAAGCTCGCGGACCCGGTCCATGTCGGCGGCGTTCTCGAAATCGGCGGTGACCGAGCGTTTGCCGCGGTTGCAGCTATGGAAATAGGCGGCCGACAGCTTCTGCCCGTCCGCTCCCTCGACGAATGGCGGACCCCAGCCGCGCGTGTCGTCACCGGCGCCTCGGCGCTCCACCTTGATTACGTCCGCGCCCAGATCGGCGAGCAGCTGCCCCGCCCAGGGGCCCGCCAGAATGCGCGCGAGTTCGAGGACCTTCAAACCGTGCAGCGGCTTCATCATCGCGCTCCGGCGAAGGCCGGAGCCCTGCTCGCAACGCTCCGGCCTTCGCCGGAGCACAAGACATTAGAAAAACGCATTCAACCCCGTCTGGGCGCGGCCGAGGATCAGCGCGTGGACGTCGTGCGCGCCCTCGTAGGTATTGACCGTCTCGAGGTTCATCAGGTGGCGCATCACATGATATTCCTCGGAGATGCCGTTGCCGCCGTGCATGTCGCGGGCGACGCGGGCGATGTCGAGCGCCTTGCCGCAGTTGTTGCGCTTGACCAGGCTGACCATTTCCGGCGCGAACCGGCCCTCGTCCATCAGCCGCCCAACCCGCAGCGACGCGTGCAGGCCCAGCGTGATCTCGGTCTGCATGTCCGCGAGCTTCTTCTGGACGAGCTGCGTCTGGGCGAGCGGGCGGCCGAACTGCTTGCGCTCCAGCGTGTACGTGCGGGCGCGGTGCCAGCAGTCCTCCGCCGCGCCCATCGCGCCCCAGCTGATGCCATAGCGCGCGCGGTTGAGGCAGCCGAACGGCCCCTTCAAGCCGGCGACGTTCGGCAGCAGCGCGTCCTCGCTGACTTCGACCCCATCCATCATCACCATGCCGGTGGTGGATGCGCGGAGGCTGAGCTTGCCGTCGATCTTGGGCGCGCTGATGCCCTTGGCGCCCTTTTCCAGCACGAAGCCGCGAATGGCGCCGTCATGCGCATCCGACTTGGCCCAGATCACGAACACATCGGCAAAGGGCGCGTTCGAGATCCACGTCTTCGAGCCCGAGATACGATAGCCGCCGTCGATCTTCTCGGCCCTGGTGCGCATGCCGCCGGGATCGGAGCCTGCATCAGGCTCGGTCAGCCCGAAGCACCCGACCCACTCGCCGGACGCGAGCTTCGGCAGATAGCGGCGGCGCTGCTCTTCGGAGCCGTACGCATAGATCGGGTACATAACGAGCGAGCTCTGGACGCTCATCATTGAGCGATAGCCCGAATCGACCCGCTCCACCTCGCGCGCGACCAAGCCATAGGCGACGTAGGACGCGCCTGCGCAGCCATAGTCCTCCGGCAGAGTCACGCCGAGCAGGCCGAGCTCGCCCATCTCGTTGAAGATGGCGCGGTCGGTTTTCTCTTCGCGGAACGCTTCGATGACGCGCGGCAGCAGCTTTTCCTGTGCATAGGCGTGCGCCATGTCGCGGATCGCGCGCTCCTCGTCGGAGAGCAGGTCGTCCAGCAGCAGCGGGTCGTCCCAGCGCAAAGTGGCAAGCGAAGTGGCGTTCATCGAGTCAGCTCCTTGGGCGCCCGTCCTACTCGCTCGTCCCGAGCGAAGTCGAGGGGCGCGGTCGCGGAGTTCGGAGGCGCGCCCCTCGACTACGCTCGGGACGAGCGGAGCCCATCGAAGAAGCTGCGCAGCAGCCCCGCCGCCTCAGCCTCCCCGATGCCCGGATACACCTCGGGACGGTGGTGGCAGGTGGGCTGGCCGAAGAAGCGAGGACCGTGTTCCACCGCGCCGCCCTTCGGATCGGGCGCTCCATAATAGAGCCTGGCGATACGGGCATGGGCGATGGCGCCCGCGCACATGGCGCAGGGCTCCAGCGTCACCCAGAGTTCGCACTCCTGCAGCCGATCCTGGCCCAGCGAAGAAGCGGCGGCCCGGATGGCGAGGATCTCGGCATGGGCACTTGGATCATGCTGAAGTCGCGGCGCATTAGCGCCTTCGCCGATGATGAACCCGCCGCGGGTCACCACGGCACCCACCGGAACTTCCCCGGCAGCGGCCGCCGCTTCGGCAAGTGCCAGCGCTCGGCGCATCGGTTCGGGCAAGGGGAAACTCACCGCATCGGCATGCGGCGGCAAGCGCCTCAGATCAACGGGCGAGCACCGTCCAGAGCGCAAAGGCAACGCCCGGCACCCAGCCAAGGCAGGTCAGGCCCGCGGCGATCCAGAAGTCGCGGCCGATCCCCCGATCCAGGAACACGCCCAGCGGCGGCAGCAGAAGTGCGCCGACCACCGCACCCGGCTTGGCCGTGGCGCTCACTTGTCCTTGTCCTCGGTTGCGTCCTGCTTGGGCGTGTCGATGTCGATCACCGGCACTTCGACCGTGCGGTTCTCGGTGCCGACATCCACGTCACCGACATCGACGTCGAACTTCGGCGCCTGCCCGCCCTCAACAGTCGGCAGGCGGGCCTCCTGTGTCTGGCCGATGTTAACGAAGCCCGTCATCACCCCCGCGATCAGCAGCACGGCCGCAATCGCCACCAAGCTCAGCAATGCGCGCATGCACCCAATCTCCCTAATCTGTGTTGACGGGAGAACGATCCGGACCCGTTACGGTTGCACTTCAAGTTGACGAATGCTGCCCGGCTCGCTAAGCGCGCCAGCTTTCCGGGCAACCCCGATCCATTTAGAGAGACTCGACGATGTCGCGCATTTGCGAGCTGACCGGCAAGGGCCGGCAGGTGGGCCACAATGTATCCCACGCCAACAACAAGACCAAGCGCACGTTCCTGCCGAACCTGCAGAACGTCACGCTGATCAGCGACGGCCTGGGCAAGAGCGTCAAGCTGCGCGTTTCCACGCACGGCCTGCGTTCGGTCGAGCATGTCGGGGGCCTCGACAACTGGCTGCTCAAGACCAGCGAAGACAAGCTCGGGCCCACCGCCCGAAAGCTGAAGCGCGAGCTTTCCAAGAAGCAAGCCGCCTAAGCGGCTTCTCCTCCACGCGATCAGGCGCCGGCCGGGAGCGATCCCGGCCGGCTTTTCGCGTCTAAAGCGCTGAGAAAAACTGAATGTTGGCTGACATTGGCATTCAGCCTCATCTCACCCGGCTCGGTGCATAACCCCTTTCAAGACGCGGGCGGCTCTGCCCTGCGGACTCGAAGGAGTGTTTCGATGATCAAGAAGATCGGCATGATCGGCGCGGCGCTTGCGACCGTTGCCGGCGCGACCATCGCCGCGGTTCCGGCCCAGGCTCAGTATTACGGCCGCAGCTATGACCGGGGCTATTCCGACCGCGGCTACTATGGCGATCGGGGCTATTACAGCGACCGCGGCTACTACAACGACCGGGCTTATCGTGGCCGCGCCTATGATCGCTACTATGGCAATCGCTACGCGAACCGCGGCTATGGCGGCAACTATTACGGCCAGAACAGCTACGCCTATCGCTGCCGCTCGAACGGCACGGCGGGAACGGTCCTTGGCGCCATTGTCGGCGGCCTGCTCGGCGATGCCGCCGTTGGCCGCCGTGGTGACGGCACGGCCGGCGCGATTGCCGGCGCAGGTGTCGGTGCGCTGGCGGGCCGCGCGATCGAGCGTAGCAACAATCGCTGCTGATCAAGTTTCTCCCCCGGTGGCTCAACGGGGAGACGGAGGCCGGGGCGGCGACGCCCCGGCCTTTTGCGTGTCAGCTCCGGACGCCCCGGTAGAGGAGCGTGATCGAGACCCGGCGGTTGCGGGGGTCGGTCAGGTCCTTGGCATTATAGGGATCCCGGTCCGCGACGCCTTCGATTCGATCAAAGCGTCGATCCGCGAGACCGCCCATGGCTAGCTTCCGCCGCGTGGCTTCGGCGCGGCCGCTGGAAAGCATCCAGTTGTTCATGCTCCGCGGATCGCCATAAGGCAGGCTGTCCGTATGGCCGCGGATCGAAACCTGGTTCGGCATGCCGGCAACGGCGGCCGCCACGGTTTGGATCAGTTCGGCGGCGTCCGGGTTGAGCACGGTCGTGCCAAGCGCGAACATGGAATAGTCGGCGCTGTCGATCATATCGATGCGCAGCCCGTCGCGCGTCGGCACGAACCGGACATGCTTTGCCGCTTTCCTGAGCCGAGCGTCGGTCGCGAACTGGCGGGCGAGCTTTTGCTTCAGCGCCCCAAAGCTCTTCATATCCTCCTGCCGGAGCTTGCTGCCGCCGCCGGCGTCCGGTCCGCCCTGCGCGTCGAGCGGCACGGTCAGGGCACGCGTGCCCGTCTGCGCCGCCTTGTGCGGATAATCGTCCTTGTCCATCAGCGACGAGCCGCCGAGCAGACCGTTGGAGCCGGCGCCGTCGCGTTTGGTTTCGACGAGCGTTGGGGAGAAATAGTCGGCGATCGACTTGCGCTGCTTTTCGGTCGTCGCACCCAGCAGCCACATGAGCAGGAAGAACGCCATCATCGCCGTCACGAAATCGGCATAGGCGACCTTCCAGGCACCGCCGTGATGACCATGCTCGGCTTCGTAGATCTTCTTGACGATGATCTTGGGCGGCTCGTTGGACCCGGGCCGCGCCGGAATGGTCGCGCGCTTGGCCATGTTACTTGCCGCGCAGGCCGTCGAACACTTCGGCGAAGCTCGGCTGGAGCGCGTGGCTGATGCCCGAGCGCGCGGCCTCGATCACCAGCGGCTGCGGATGGCCATGAAGCGACGCGATGATGATCTGCTTGACCGTCTGATAGATGGCCGCATCCTCCTCCATCACATGCTTCAGGCGCGCGGCGAGCGGCGCCACAATGCCGTATGCGAGCAGCACGCCCAGAAAGGTGCCGACGAGCGCCGAGCCGATCATGCCGCCCAGGATGGCCGGCGGCTTGTCGATCGAGCCCATGGTCTTCACGACGCCGAGCACGGCCGCGACGATTCCGAGCGCGGGCAGGGCATCGGCGAGCGTCTGCAGCTGGTGCGCGGGCGCCATCGCTTCATGATGATGGGTCTTGATCGAATTATCGACGACCTCCTCGACCGCATGGACATCGAGAGTGCCGGACGAGACCACCACGAGGCGCAACGTGTCGGCGATCAGGTGGACGAGCGCCGAGTCCTTCAGCAGCTTGGGATATTCGGCGAAGATGGCGCTGGACTTGGGGTCCTCGACGTGCGGCTCGAGCGCGATCGGCCCTTCGACGCGCAGCATCTTCATCAGCCGCGAGACGAGGAAGATGACGTCCAGGAAATCCTGCTTGTTGTAGCTGGGCCCCTTGAAAGCCTTGCCCAGGCCGGAGCCGAGCGCCTTCAGCTGCTTGCCGGAGTTGCCGATAATGAGCGCGCCAAGCGCGGCACCGCCGATGATGAGCATCTCGTGCGGCAGGGCGTGCAGCACGGGCCCAAGCGCGCCGCCGGTGATGGCGAACCCGCCGAACACCATGGCAATGAGGACAACGAGACCGATCGCAGGAAACATCGGGCTTTCGCCGCCTCCACTCTAAGCTTGTACGCACATGCGAGGCCGGCCCCGCACCTGATGCTTAAGACGGCATAAGCCGTCGAAGTTTGAGGAAGAACTGTGGTTAAAGAGGCGGTAATCTCTCCTCTACCGCTTGCGGGAGAGGGACGGCTGCGCAGCAGCTGGGGTGAGAGCTTGTACGCTCTACCCCAGCCCCCTCACCCCGCTCGCGCCCGCAGGCGCGAGTCGCCCTCTCCCGCATGCGAGCGAGGCTGGATTACCGAATATAATCGAACAGGCTGAGCTGGCTGAGCTTGGAAAAGCTGGCCTGAGTGGCCGACAGCGCCAGCATCGTCTTCTGGAGCTCGATGACGGCGGTCTGCACGTCGACACCTTCGATGCCGGAGCGGTCGATTTCGTTGTCGACCTTGGCGCTGGCGAGGCGTTCGGCCTCGATCTCCAGCCGCGCGGCGCGGGCGCCGACCGAGGCGCGGCCGGCGTTGATCTTTTCGGATGCCTGCTTGATCCCCTCGGTGCCGGCGGCCAGCGCGGCCCTTAACGCCGGCTTATCCGGGCTGCCGCCGGGCGCCAGCGCACGAGCGAGGTCGCCGATCACACGGAACATGTCGGTCGATGCGCCACCCACCTCGAGGCCCTCGAACAGGCGGGGACCGCTGTCGGTCGCCTGAATCGAAACACCTTGGCCGATCGGTGTCGGCGGCGCTTCGCCGGTGCCGGCGAAGGTGATGCTGCCATCACCCGCACGGGCATAGGCCTGGCCGCTCGCGCTGCCTGCGAACAGCGGCTCGCCGCGCAGATCGTTGGTGTTGGCGAGCGCGAGGAGATCGTCGAGGATCGCCTCCAGCTCCTTGCCGATTGCAGCGCGGTTGCTGTCGTTCAGCGTGTCGTTGCCGGCGCGGATGACCAGTTCCTGGGCGCGCTGCAGATTGGTGGTGACGCTTTCGAGCGCCGAGTCGGTCTGGGCGAGCAGCGACTGGGCGAGCTTCACATTGTCGGCATAACGCCCCTGATCCGCCTCGGTGATGCTGAGGCGGGCGAGGCGGGCGGCCGCGACAGGGTCTTCGGACGGCGCGCTGAAGCGCTTGCCGGTCGCGATCTGCTCCTGAAGCCGGCCCGTCTTGCCGCTCAGCTCGCTCATGAGGCGGCTGCGGGTGTCGAAGAAATAGTTGGTGCCGATCTGCATGGCTTACCTCACCGCCGAGAGCAGCGAATCGAACGTGTCGCGCGCCACCTGGATGATCCGGCTGGAGGCCTGATAGGCCTGCTGGAACCGCATCAGGTCGACGGCTTCCTGATCGAGATTGACGCCGGACACGGCGTCGCGCGCGGCGACCGCGCCTTCCAGGATCGCCGCCTGCGCGTCGGCCACCTGCCGCTTTGCGGACAGCGCGGAGGCGTTGGCGGTCGTCATGTCGTTCGCCTGGCCCTCGAACCGGCCGCTGCGACGAAGCGCAGCCAGGTTGGCGAGGTTGCCATTGTCGCGGCTCCCCGCGCCGGTCGCGGCGACCGTGAAGCTGTCCCCGTCGGTCGGTGCGCCGGTGAGCGTCAGGCTCAGGCCGGCGAGCGTTACGGGCGTGCCGGGCGTGAACGAGGCAGTTCCGATGATGCTGTTGGTCACCGGATCGATCGCGGTGAGCGTGCCCCCGCTGACCGTGATCCGGGTCGATGCGAGCGGCGTGCCGCTCGGCGCCGTGCCGGCGGCAAGTGCCGTGGTCGCGCCGCCATTGCCGGGCGCCGCGGTGACGGTCCAGGGCCGCGCCGCCGCGATCTGCCGCGAACCGATCGCATTGACAGAGAGCGAGCCGTCACCGGCGCTCGCGTCGAACAGGGCGGCGCCGGGCTGGCCATCAAGGTCCCTGCCGCCGGCCTGCACCTGGTTGACGGCGGTAGCGAGATCGTTAGCCAGCGTTCCGATATTGGCGCGCAGATCGGTCAGCCGGGCGCTCGCCTCCGCAAAGCCGGCGATGGTGCCGCCGCGGATCGAGACTGGCGCGGGCGCGCTGTAGCGGTCGTGCGTCAGCGCCATCTGGCCAGAGGCGTTGAAGGAGACCTCCATGGCCTTGGTGAGCGGGCCCTGCACAAGGATCGGGCCGTTGGCGTCGTTCAGGCGCACCGTGGCGATGCCGCGATCGTCGGTCGAGACCGAGATGGACGCGAGCTTGGAAATCTCGTCGATCATGCGATCGCGCTGATCGGAAAGTTGCGCCTGCTCGTTGCTGCCCGGACGCGAGCGGGACAGGCCGACATTCGCCTCGGCAAGGCCGTTCGCGAAGATGTTGAGCTGGTCGACCGCCTCCGCGGCCGAGGCGCGCAGGTCGGCGTCGATGGTGCGGAGATTGGTGGTGGTGGCGGTGAACGCGCTCGCGACTCCGTCCGCCGCGTCGAGCATGGCCGTGCGCGGCGCGGTGCCGGTCGGGTCGGCGGCGACGCCCTCGGCCGCGTTGAAGAAGCGGGTGAGCGACGCGCCGATGTTGATGCCCGACAGCGCCTTTTCGATTCGGTCGAGCCAGACGATGGTCGAGTTGGTACGCCCCGCTTCGGCGCTGCTGGTGCGGACCTCGGCGGCCTTCAGCTCATCCCAGGCGCGCTCGACCGTAAAGGCATTGGCGCCCTGCCCGATCTGGTAATTGTTGATGAGGATGTTGCGCCCGGCCGCGCCCATCCCCTCGGTCAGCTTGGCGTCACGGCGCACATAGCCCTTGGTGCTCGCATTGGCGATGTTCTCGCCAACCACGTTCATCGCGGTCTGATAGGCGCGGACGCCGGTCGATCCGATCGACAGCAGGTCGCTCATTCGGTCTTCTCGTCACCCTGCAGGCTTGGCTGACTCTTCTTCAGGAAATCGGCCAGGGCTTTGCCGATCCCCATGGGTGTATGAACGGCCATGGTTTCCGAAAGCTTAGCGTCCTGCATGTCGCGGAACTGGTTAAGGGCGTCGCTGTCGAAGAGACCGTCGCCAAGCTTCGCCGCGCGGGCGGACTTCAGCATCTGATTGATGAACAAGGCCTCGAACTGGGCCGCGGCCTTGTCGAGATTGTCCTTGGTCGCCAGTCGGCTGGTGTCGGCGGCGACGCTGGGGCTGCCGGCGATCGGCGCCTGGAGAGAAGGGAGCGCGCTCACAGGACGATCAGCTCCGCCTTGAGGGCGCCGGCTTCCTTAAGCGCCTCCAGGATCGCGACCAGATCCGACGGGGTAGCGCCGATGCCGTTCACCGCCTTGACGATGTCCGCGAGCTTGGGGCCCGGATCGAGCAGGAACATCGGGTTGCGCTGCTCCTCGACCTGCACGTTGGAGCGCTGCTCGACGGCGGTCTCGCCGCGCGAGAACGGCGCAGGCTGGACGACGCGGGGCGCCTCATCGATGCGGACGGTCAAGCGGCCGTGAGTGACGGCTGCGGGTCCGACGCGGACCGCCGAGTTGATCACCACGGTGCCGGTGCGGGCGTTGACGATCACCCGGGCCTTGGGTTCGGCCGACGTGACGTTGAGGTTCTCGACATCGCTCATCAGGGCGGAGCGGACCTCGGCCCCCTGCGGCGCACGGATCGCGATCGACACGCCGTCGAGCGTGCGGGCAGTGCCAGCGCCAAGACGCGCGTTGATCGCCTGGCTCACGCGCTCGGCGGTCGTGAAATCCGCCTTGGCGAGGTTGAAGCGCAGCTCCTCGGACGTGGCGAAGCCGGTATCGACCGCGCGCTCCACGGTGGCACCATCGGGGATGCGGCCGGATGAGGGCACGTTGACCGTCAGCTTCGAGCCGTCATTGCCCTGCACGCCGAGGCCGCCGACGGCGAGCGAACCCTGCGCCATCGCATAGATCTGGCCGTCAGCGCCGGTGAGCGGCGACATCAACAGCGTGCCGCCCATCAGCGACTTGGCGCGGCCCAGGGCGGCGACGGTGACATCCACGCGCTGGCCCGGCTTGGCGAAGGCGGGCAGCTCGGCCGTGATCATGACGGCGGCAGCGTTCTTCAGCGCCGGATTTACGTTCGGCGGCAGGTTGATGCCGAACCGCGCCGCCACGCCCTTCAGCGAGGCGATCGTGTATTCGAGATTGTCGTCGCCCGTGCCGGCGAGGCCCACCACCACGCCATAGCCGACGAGCTGGTTGGGGCGGACGCCGCCAAAAGTCCCGAGATCCTTGATCCGCTCCGCCGAAGCCGGCGCTGCGAGGAACAGGCTGGCCAGCACCATCCCTACAACCGTCCATGTCGAGCGAAGTCGAGACACGCACTTCTCCTGGAGCGCACCCAGGCCAGTGCGTCCCTCGACTTCGCTCGGGATGGACGGCTTCGTTTGGTTCGTCATCAGAAGGGACTCACGAGAGAGAAAAAGCGCTGCAGCCAGCCCGGGCGGCTCTGCCGCTGCAGGTCGCCGCGGCCCGAATAGGTGATGCGGGCATCGGCCACACGGCTGGAGAGCACGCGGTTGTCGAGGTCGACATCGGCCACGCGGATAATGCCGGAGATACGCACCCATTCGTCGCCCCGATTGAGCTGCATCAGTTTCTGGCCGCGCACGAGCATGGTGCCGTTCGGATAGACTTCCTGCACCGTGACGCTGATCTCGCCGCGAAGCGAGTTGGACTGGGCGGCCGTTCCCTTGCCGTCGAACGCCTGCGTGCCGCTCGCCCGCGCCTCGGCGGGGTTGAAGATCGACAGCGGGCCCACCGACGGTGCGGTCAGGCCGATATTGCCGTCGCGACCAGAGTTGGACGTGACGTCCTTCTGCGCCACCGTGCGTTCGATCAGCAGGATGGTGAGCGTATCCCCGACGCGGCGCGCGCGAGGCCCCTCGTGCAGGGCCGCATAGCCGTCGGCGGCCTGAAAGATGGCGCCGTTGGCGGGCGTTGGGCGCGGAAGCGGCGCGGCGGGGGCGTACTCGACCGAGGGCGGCGGCTTCTTCGCGAAGGCGGGCGAGGCAAGCACCATCAGTGCTCCGGCGAAGGCCGGAGCGATGCGAGCAAGGCTCCGGCCTACGCCGGAGCACTGCCGAGCCTTAAAGGTTCTGGTTGGCATATTGCAGCATCTGGTCGGTGGCCGAGATCATCTTGGAGTTGACCTCATAGGCACGCTGGGTCTCGATCATGTCGACGAGTTCCTCGACGACATTGACGTTGGAGCCTTCAAGCATGCCCTGGCGGATGCCGGCGCGGCCTTCCTGGCCGGCGATGCCGATGGCGGGCGCGCCGCTCGCGGCCGTCTCGACCAGGAAGTTGCGGCCCTGCGGCTGGAGGCCGGCTGGGTTCGGGAAGGTCGCGACCTGCACCTGTCCGACCTGGGTCGGCTGGGCCTGGCCCTGCTGCTGCACCGAGACGGTGCCGTCCGAACCGACCGTGATCTGCGTCGCGTCCGGCGGAATGGTGATGCCGGGGTTCAGCTGATAGCCTTCGCTGGTGACCAGCAGGCCCTCGGGTGAGCGGGCGAAGTTGCCGGCGCGGGTATAGCCCACCTGGCCGCCGGGCAGCTGCACCTGAAAATAGCCATTGCCGTCCAGCGCCAGGTCGAGCGAGTTGCCCGTGGTCTGGAGCGAGCCCTGGGTCTCGATGCGCGCGGTACCCTGGATGCGCACGCCGGTGCCGAGGTTCAGGCCCGTCGCATAGCGCGTTTCGGCCGTGCTCGGCGCGCCGTTGGCGGTGACCGTCTGATAGGCGAGCGTCTCGAACGCTGCCCGATCGCGCTTGAACCCGGTCGTGTTCACGTTGGCCAGGTTGTTCGAGATCACGCGCATCCGCTCGTTCTGAGCGTCGAGGCCCGTACGGGCGATGTGCATCGCGGCGGTGCTCATTACATCAAATCCTTGTTAGGGCAGCCGCATCAGGGATGCGCCGCCATCGTCCATGTCCTTGGCGCTCGAGAGGAGCTTGGCCTGCACCTCGTAGGAGCGCTGATTCTCAATCATCTGGATGAGCGTGTCGGTGATGTTCACGTTCGACTGTTCAAGCGAGCCGCTTTTCACCGTCGCGTCCAGATTGGCCGGCAGCACGCCGCCGCCCTTGACGCGCAGCAGGTTATCGACGCCCTTGACCGTCTCGCTGCCGTTCGGGTCCACGAGCTTCAGCCGGTCGACGGCCTGCGCCTGGTCAGGCGTGCCGCCGGGCGGGACGACCAGCACAGAGCCGTCCGGACCGATCGAAACCTTGGAAGCGGGCGACACGGTGATCGGCCCGCCATTGCCGATGACCGGCATGCCCTCGCCGTTCTGGAGCAGGCCTGAGGGCGCGATCGAAAGATCGCCGCGACGGGTATAGGCTTCCTCGCCGTCGGCAGCCTGCACGGCCAGCCAGGCATCGCCATCGATGGCGACGTCCAAATCTCGGCCCGTGGAGACCACCGCGCCGTTCTTGCGATCGGCATCGACGACCTGGCCGGCCGTCATCGTCCGCGCCTCAGCGAACCCGCCCTTCAGTGCGAGCTGCTCGAATGCGACCTTGTCCGCACGGAAGCCGATCGTGGACGCGTTCGCCATGTTGTTGGCGATCGCGGCTTGCGCGGCCATGCGGCCCTTCAAGCCCGAATAGGCGGTGTAGACCAGTCTATCCATCGATCGCCCCTAGCGCCTCGCTATCGTTAGCTGCGGATGTTGATGATCGTCTGGCCAAGCTGGTTGGCGGTATCGATCGCCTTGGCATTGGCCTGGAAGTTGCGCTGAGCGGCAATGAGGCCGACCAGCTCCTCGGTCATGTCCACGTTCGAGCGCTCGATCGCGCCGGCCATGATGTTGCCGAAGCCGCCCTCGCCCGGCTGGCCGAGCGTCGGATTGCCGGACAGGCCCGAGGCCGACCAGTAGCTGTTGCCCATCTGGCGGAGGCCTTCGTTGTTGGCGAACTGCGCCAGCACGACCTTGCCAAGCGCCTGGCTCTGACCGTTCGAGAAGCTCGCCTTGACGAGGCCGTTCGAGTCGACCGTGACGCCCTGCAGCTGCCCGATCGGCTCGCCGTTCTGGCTTTGCGCGATGATCGTGTAAGCCTGCGGCCGCTGCGTGGTGGCGATCGAGAAATCGATCGTCATGTCCTGCGGGGCGGCGTTGGGCGGCGTGAACGTCGCGAACGTGCTCGGCCCTGCCGGGGTCTGCAGCACGCCGTTGGCGTCGAAGGTCAGCGTGAGCGGCACGGCCGGGTCGGGCTGGGTCGCGTCAGCGGAAAGCTGCTGCCCACCCACAAAGGTGTACACCAGCCATTCGCTTTCGGTGTTCGTGCCCGACGGCGCCGTCTGCCGCACATAGTAATTGGTGAGCGTGTTCGGATTGCCGACCGAGTCGTAGATCACCGCCGACGAGGAGAAGTTGTAGGTCTCCGGGTTGAAGCGGCTGAACGCGTAGGGCGCCGCCGGCGTCCATTGCGGATCATTGGCCGGAATGGGTGCATTCGCCGACAAGTTGACCGAGACCTTTGCGTCCGTAGTCGCACGCGGGGTGCCGCTGGTCTGGGGCAGTCGCAGGCTGACCGTGTCATCGACCGAAGTCGCGACCACCGTACCGCTGCCGTCCACCGGATAGACCTGGACGGTCGCGCCCTGGCTATCGACCACGAAGCGGTCGGCCGAGACGGAGAAGGAGCCGTTGCGCGTGAAGGCGACTTCGCTGGTGTTCGGGTTCGGCTTCACCAGGAAGAAGCCCTCGCCGGAAATAGCGAGGTCGAGCGACGACTGCGACTGCTGCAGGCCGCCCTGCGAATATTGCTGGCGGATGCTCTTCACGTAGGAGCCCGAGCCGATCAGCTGGTTGGGGCTCTTGGTCGTGGTCGAGGCGATCACGTCACCGAACTCGACGCGGCTGCGCTTGAACCCGTTGGTGCCGGAGTTCGCCAGGTTGTGCGAGATGGTCGCGAGCTCCGTCTGGGCGCCCTGCAAGCCGGAAAGAGACGTATAGAAGGACATGCAATCTACTCCTGAACTCAGCCGACCTGGCGGACGGCGCTAAGGGGTTTGGGGCCAAGGCCTGCCAGGTTCAGCATCGGCTGACCGCCGTCCGAACCCAGGCTGACCGAGGTAACCGGCGCCCACACGGCAACCGGAGAAGCAACTCGCGTGCCATTTCGCAGCGCGGTCGCCTTGATCGTGAACGGGCCACCGGACACGGCCTCGCCGGAGTCGGTCTTGCCGTCCCATTCGACATCGACATCGCCCGAGGGCTGCGCGCCCATGTTCATGGTCCGCAGCAGAGTGCCCGATTTGTCGGAGATCTGGACGATCACCTCGTCAGCCGGCTCGCTGAGCGGCAGCACGGCCGAGAGCGACCCGTCTTCCGACGCATAGGCAGTGCTACCTTCGACCAGCACGGCGCGGCCGACATAGGAGACGGCCTGGGCAGCGTTGGCGCCGCCGAGCTGGGCCGCGACGCTCTTCAGCGTCTTGTTCATCTCGGAAATGCCGGTGACGCTCGAGAACTGCGCCATCTGCGCGACCATGTTCTCGTTCTTGACGGGCTCGAACGGGTCCTGGTTCTTCAGCTGCTCGGTCATCAGCTTCAGGAACGCGTCCTGGCCGAGCATATTGGCCTCGACGGCCGTCTGCAGCTTGGGCGTGCCGGCAATGCCTTGCCGGTTGATGCCGAGGCCTGCCAGCGTGTCGTCGAACGACGATCCGATCGTGCTCATCGGCCGAGCCTGATCGTCTCGAGCATCAGGCTCTTGGCCGTCTGCAGCACCTCGACATTGTTCTTATAGTTGCGTGCGGTCTCCATCATGTCGACCATCTCCCGCGTTTCATCGACGGCGGATTCGAAGACAAAGCCTTCGGCATTCGCCATCGGGTGGTTGGGATCGTGGCGCTTGGTGGGCGTGGGGCCCGCGGTCACGACTTGCTTCACGTCCACGGTCGCAAGGCCCGTCGCCTTGTCGTAGCTGGTCTTGAAGACCGGCTTCATCGAGCGGTAGGCATCGGCCTCGTTGGTGGCGACTCCGCCGGCATTGGCCAGGTTGGACGCCGTGGTGTTCATGCGCACGAGCTGCGCCGACATGGCGCGCCCGGCGACGTCGAAAATGGTGAGGGGCTTGTCCATCATTCGCCTTTCAGCGCGCGCTTGAGAGTGTCGATACGGCCGTTCAGGAAGGCGAGCGTCGTCTGGTAGGCGACGGCGTTCTCCGCGAACTTGGTCTGCTCGGTGTTGAGCTCGACCGTGTTGCCGTCGAGCGAGGCCTGGAGCGGCACGCGGAACTTGGTGGCGGACTGAACAGCCGAGGCGACGTTGCCGCCCTGCTCGGCCGAGGCGAGCGCCTGGGCAAAGTCGATGTCGCGTGCCTTGAAGCCCGGCGTCGACGCATTGGCGATGTTGGACGCAAGCAGGCCTAGCCGTTGCGACCGCAACGCCAGCGCCTTTCCGTGCACCCCGAACAGATCGTCAGCCATCGGCTCCTCGCGAAAGATTACGCGAGCGACTGTGCAAGGGGTGTGCCAAGTGTTTGTGGGTGAGCGGGCCTAGACGGGTTTGCGCGGACCCTAACCCCGTCTGGGCTGAGCTTGTCGAAGCCCTTCCTTCTTTGCTGAGGTGGAGAGAAAAGAAGGAAAGGCTTCGACAAGCTCAGCCTCGGCGGGACAAGGGACGGCACCAAACCGGCAAGGCTTTGCCGCCCTCCGGCAATCCGCATTGCCGCTCCCGCACCGTTGCCGCTTCAACCCCCATTTGGCCCGGCTCTTGCTGAACTCTCGCGCGATGATCGACCTCTCTGTCTTTTTCGACCCTCTTGCGCTCGGCATTGTCGGCGGCGGCACGCTGGCGGCGACCACCGCGCGCGGCCCGCTTGCCGACACATGGAACGCGTTCCGCGCTCTGCCGGTGCTGATCCGCGCGCCGTTCGATGTCGGCGAAGTGCGCGCCGAACTCGCGCGCGCCGAGCGAGTGGCGGGAGCCAAGAGCCTGCTCGCCGTCGAGACCATGCCGCTCGCCGATCCGGATGTCCGCGCGGGCGCGGAATGCGTGCTCGCCAATGCGGCGCCTGACCAGGTCGAAGCCGAACTCGACCGGCTGCGCGAAGCACGCGTCGAGCGGCACGCCATCGTACAGGATTACTGGGCTTCGGCTGCCGAGACAGCGCCTGCCATGGGCATGGTCGGCACGCTGGTGGGCCTGGTGGGCATGTTCCGATCGATGAACGATCCGGCGAGCATCGGCGGCGCGATGGCCGTAGCCCTGCTCGCGACGCTCTATGGCGCGCTGTTCGCCAACCTGATCGCCGCGCCGATCGCCGCGCGCCTCCGCCGCCTCGCGCGCGCGGAGGAACTGGAGCGGAAAAAGCTGGTCGCCCCATTCCGCGCCTTTGCCGCGCGGATGGCCCCGCGCAAGCCGGGGCTCGCCGCCTGATGCGCCTGGCTTTGCCTGGACGCGGGCGGCCACTGTGGCTGATGACGCTGGCTGATCTATCTCTGCTGCTGGTGGGCTTCTTCGTCTTCCTGCAGGCGACAAGCCACAAGAGCGAGGCGCAGCAGGCAGCGACCGAAGCCAGTATCCGCGAGGCGTTCGGCGGCGATCCGGCGCAGCGCCTGTCGGTCGACGCGAATGTCGTCACCGGCTTTGCCGCCGGCGGCGCCGATTTGCCGCCCGGCTTTGCCGGTGTTGCCGGCTGGGCGCGGGAGGCGCTCGCGGATCCTCGCACGCGATTGATTGTCACCGGCTATGCCGACGGCTCGCCCGGCGACCGGATCGACGGCAGCAGCCTCGCCTTGGCCGGGCTCCGTGCCGACCGGGTCACCGCCGCACTGGCTCGTTCTATTCCGGCCGGCCGCATCCGCAGCGGCACTTCGGTCGCCCCCGGCGCTCGTCGCGTGACCCTCACCATTTCCTACGACCCCTGAGAAGGACTCGAGCATGATCTCCGCTCTCTTCCTCGCCGCCGCGGCGCCCGCCGCGATCGACCTCACGCTGCTCGACCGCGCGGCCGAAATCTTCGCAGGCGCACGGCTCGGCGAGCCGGGCGGTCCCATCGCCCCGATCGACCGCCGCCTGCGGCTTGGCGGCTGCGGCTCCAGCCCCGAGTTCAGCTGGCACAGCGACACGCGCGATGCGATCGTGATCCGCTGCCCCGACGCGAAGGGCTGGCGCATCTTCGTGGCCGTCAAGTCCGCGCCGGTGACGGCCGCCACTGCTCCCGCCAAGGCGGAGCCGGTGATCCGGCGCGGCGACCCGATCACGCTGGTGGCGGGCAGCGACGGCTTCTCCGTCTCCGCCGATGGTACGGCCATGACTGACGCCGCTCCCGGCGCGCGGCTGCAGGTGAAGGTGGACGGCGCCAAGGCTCCGGTGCAGGCCATCGCGGTCGAGGCCGGAAAAGCGACTCTGCCCGGCTGGTGAGAAACTTTTTCTAAAGGTTCGCTGCTCGCGGCCGTTCTGTGGTGGGTATTGGCCCCTCTAGCCACGAAAGGACGCGGGCAATGATTGATCCGATCGGCGTAAAGCCCGGCACCGTCCAGGGCGTTCGTTCCGAACCGACCGGCACCAAGGTCGTGCCGCTGCAGCCCGTTGCGGCATCGCAGCCGACCGTGGCGGCGGAGACCAGCCTGCGGGAGACCGCAAAGGCGATGGCGGCCCGGCCGCCGGTCGATGCGGAGCGGGTCCAGCAGATCAAGCGCGCTCTCCAGGAGGGCCGCTATCCAATCGTCCCCGCCAAGATCGCCGACCGGCTGATCGCGGCGCAACTGAGGTGGGTCGAAAGAAAATGAGCCGCACCGACGCTCTCAAGGCCGTGATCGCCTCGCTGGAGACCGAGCTCGCGGCGCTGAAGCGCTTCGACATCGACGCGCTCGCCGCCGCGACCGCCGAGAAGGAAACGCGGATCGGCGCGCTCGCCGCGCGCAACGACAATCCCCTCTCAGACGAAGAGCGCGCGCTGGCCGAGCAGGCGATGCGCCTGAACGAGACCGCGCGCGTGTACGTCAACCTGATGAGCGCGAACGTGAAGCAGCGCCTGGAGACGCTCACCGGCGTGCGCCCGGTCGCCTATTCGGCCGCGCGGGCGGCGTAACGCACACACCTCTCCCTTCGGCGGGAGAGGGGTTCAGATTGGCACACCTCTTGCTCCGATGCGGGCATGACGGTTCACACGCTCCAATCCTTGATCTCCACCGGAGGGGTGCAGTCCGCGATTCAGCGGGCGAGCCATAAGACAGGTGTCGATTTCACCTATTTGCTGGGTCAGGCGCAGGTCGAATCCAGCCTGCGGCCGGACGCCAAGGCACCGACCAGCAGCGCGTCGGGCCTCTATCAGTTTATCGAGCAGAGCTGGCTCGGCACGGTCAAGAAGCATGGCGCCGAGCACGGCCTGGGCTGGGCCGCCGAACGCATCAGCCAGGGCCCGAGCGGCCGCTACTATGTCTCGGACCCGGCCAGCCGCCAGTACATCCTGAAGCTGCGCAACAATCCGGACGTCGCCTCGCTGATGGCGGCCGAGCATGCGGCCGACAACAAGGCGGAGCTGGAAGGCACGCTCGGGCGAGAAGCCGGCGGCGCCGACCTCTACATGGCGCACTTCCTCGGCATCGGCGGCGCCAAGAAGTTCCTCTCCACGCTGCAGCGCAACCCGGGCGCCGCGGCCGCGCAGCTTTTCCCCGCTGCCGCCGCGTCCAACCGCGGCATCTTCTTTGGCGAGGGCGGGCGCATGCGCTCCGTCTCCGAGATCTACGACCGGTTCGCCACGAAGCTGGAGAAAGGCGCGCAGGTTGCCGCGGGCGGCAAGGCGTTGCCGCCGCTTGCCGCGCCCGGCAAACCGGACGCCGCCTACCAGCTCGCGGTCATCGAACAGCAGGACCGGCCCGAGACCGCGACGCTCGATCAGCTCCTCGCATCGGCCGACCGTCCGAACATGCTGCGGCCGACACCCGACAATGCGAAGCTCGCTTACATGCTGCTCGCGAGCATGGGAGCCTAACGGGTGGCCTCATCCGCACTCTCCGCTGCTGGTGCCGCCAAGGCCGGCCGGCTCGCCGCCCTTCCCGCCGGTATCCTGATCCTCGTCCTGCTGATGGTCGTGCCGATTCCGGCCGGCCTGCTCGACGTCTTCTTCATCCTCAACATCATGGTGTCGGTCGCGATCCTGATGGTCGCGCTGAACGCCGAAAAGCCGCTCGACTTCTCCAGCTTCCCGACGGTACTGCTGCTGGCGACCCTGTTCCGGCTGGCGCTGAACGTCGCCTCGACCCGCGTCGTGCTGGTGCACGGCCATGAGGGGAAGGCCGCGGCGGGCCATGTGATCGAGGCGTTCGGCGCCTTCATCATCGGCGGCGACTATGTGGTCGGCCTGCTCGTCTTCTCGATCCTGGTCATCATCAACATGATCGTGATCACCAAGGGTGCCGGCCGCGTGTCCGAAGTCTCCGCCCGCTTTACCCTGGACGCGCTGCCCGGCAAGCAGATGGCGATCGACGCCGATCTGAATGCCGGGCTGATCACGCCCGACGAAGCCAAGGCGAAGCGCATCAAAGTCGGCACCGAGGCGGATTTCTACGGCTCGATGGACGGCTCGTCCAAGTTCGTGAAGGGCGACGCGGTCGCCGCGCTGCTGGTCCTTGCCGTCAACATCATCGGCGGGCTGATCATCGGCGTGGTCAGCCATGGCCTCGGCATCGGCGAAGCGGCCAAGACCTATATCTCGCTCGCGGTCGGCGACGCGCTGGTGGCGCAGATCCCGGGTCTGCTGCTCTCGATCGCTGCCGCGGCGATCGTCACCCGCGTTGCCTCCAGTCACGACCTGGCCGGTCAGATCGGCAGCCAGTTCGCCAGCGCGCGGACCTGGGCGCCGGTGGCGGCGATCCTCGGCATCCTGGGCGTGCTGCCTGGCATGCCGCACCTCATCATGCTGCCGCTGGCGGCGCTCGCAGGCTTCGTTGCCTGGAAGCTCGCCAAGGCCAAGCAGGTCGCCGACGCGCTGCCCGTGTCGGCCAACGACGACACGCCCGTCGACGTCAGCCACATCGACTGGTCCGAGGTCTCGGACTCGATGCAGGTCAATCTGGAGATCGGCTACGGCCTGGTGCCGCTGGTCGATGAGCGCCAGGGCGCGCCCCTGATGACCCGCATCACGGGGGTCCGTCGCCAGCTCTCCAAGGAGCTCGGCTTCGTCGTCCCGCAGGTCCGCGTGCGCGACAATATCGGCATCGCGCCTTACACCTATCGCATTCTCGTCAACGGCGTAGTCGTCGGCGAGGACAGTGCCTCCTCCGACGAGATGCTGGCGCTCGACACGGGCCAGGCCGTTGGACAGCTGCGTGGCCGGACGGCCAAGGACCCGACCTTCGGCCTCGACGCGGTCTGGATTTCGCCCAACGACGCCGATGCCGCGACTGCTGCCGGCTTCATGGTCGTCGACAGCGGCACGGTGATCGCCACTCACCTCAACCACCTGCTGGGCGCCCATGCGGCCGAGCTGTTGGGGCCCGACGAGGTACAGAGTCTGCTCGACCGGCTGAAGGAATCGGCGGCTCAATTGGTCGCCTCGCTCTCCCCCGCGCCAGTGCCGTTGACGACGCTCACTCAAGTGCTGCGCGCGTTGCTGGCCGAGGGCATTCCATTGAAGGAGTTCCGCCGCATCGCTGCCTCGATCGCGGTCGCTGCCCAGCGCACGCTCGATCCGGAGGAACTGGTCGAGGCGATCCGCCCCGACCTCGGCGCGCTGATCATCCAGCGGCTGTGCGGTCCGCGCGAGGCGCTGCGCGTGATGACGCTGGAGGGCAGCCTGGAGGCCATTCTCGGCCAGGCCGTCCGCTCCGACCCCGCCAACCGCCACATGATCGAGCCCGATCTCGGCCGCCGCATCGTCGACGCGCTGCAGCACGCCGCCCGGCCGCTGATCGCGGAGGGCAAGCCCTTCGCGCTGGTGGTGCAGCCGACCGTCCGGCTCGCTGTGCGGAAGCTCGTCCGCGCCTCGCTGCCGGACACGCCGGTGATGAGCTTCCTCGAAGTGCCCGAGGACAAGGCCGTCGAAGTCGTCGCCGTGATCGGCGCCCCGCAACAGCTGGCCGCGTGAGGACAGACCCATGGCCACTCAACCGATGACACCTGCCACCTACACCCGCACCGGCCCGTCGGCCGCGGCCGCGCACGAGACGCTGATCCGCGATCACATGCCGCTGGTCCGGCGGATCGCCTGGCACGTGCATGGCTCGATCTCGAGCTCTGTCGAGGTCGAGGACCTGGTGCAGACCGGGCTCGTCGCCCTGGTCGAGGCTGCCGCCTCCTTCGAGGATCGCGGCCAGGTGACGTTCGCCCAATATCTCTCGACCCGCATCCGCGGCTCGATGATCGACGAGCTGCGCCGTCAGGCGACGATCACGCGCGGTGCCATGCGGCGACGGCGCGAGATTGCAGACACGGAGAAGCTGCTTGCCACTCAGTTCGGCCGCGCGCCGACCGACGAGGAACTCGCCTTTCGTCTGGGCGTGCCGACGGAACGCCTGCGGCAGGAACGCGACGCGGCACAGCCGGTCCGGTTCGAGCCGATCGACGGCGTCTACACCGACGACAATCCCTGGTTCATGAGCAACGACCCTAACCCGTTCGAGCTGCTGGAGAGCGAGGACCTGCGCCAGGCGCTGATCGAAGCGATCGGCAAGCTCTCAGAACGCGAGGCGACGGTGATCCAGCTCTACTATGTCGAGGAGCTCAACCTCGACGAGATCGGCGAGGTGCTGGGCGTCGGCGCGGCGCGGGTGTGCCAGATCAAGAAGAGCGCGCATGACCGGCTGAAGAAGGCGCTGCAGGGGCGGGTGGGTTAGCCACCGCAGTGCTCCTGCGAAGGCAGGAGCCCAGTGGGACAAATGCGAAGCGCGTGAGCAGTGCTCCTGCCTGCGCAGGAGCACAGGGGAGCTTACGGATAGCTCACCGTCAACGGCACCTCGGGCAGTGGGATGAACTCATGCTCCTCCGGCACGGTTGGGAAACGCCCGTCCTTCCAGTCGTGCTTGGCCTGGTTGATCCGCTCCCGGCTGGACGAGACGAAGTTCCACCACACGTGCCGCGGCGTGGCAAACGCCTCCCCGCCCAGCAACATCACGCGCCCGCCCGTCTCCGAACGTAAGGTCATCGGCACGCCGGGCTTCAGCAGATAAAGGGTGTAGAGGTCGAGCGGCGCGCCATCCAGGCTGGCGTCGCCCAGCGCCACCATGACCGCGCGCTCGTCCGCACCCGCATCGATCGGCACCCAGGCGCCGGGGGCCAGCTGGATGTCGGCATAGATGGTGTCGGCATAGGTGGTGGTTGGCGCGCGGCGGCCCCACAGCGTTCCCATGATGACGCGCGCGGTGACGCCCTCACCTTCCACGATCGGCAGCTCGGCGGCAGGCACATGCTCGAAGGCCGGGTCGATCTCCTCGCGCCCGTCCGGCAGCGCGAGCCAGGTCTGCATGCCGGACATCACCGCGCCGCCCTGGCGCTCGGACGCAGGCGAGCGTTCCGAATGCACGATACCGCGCCCGGCCGTCATCAGGTTCACGGCGCCCGGGGTGATCGTCGCCAGGGTGCCGAGCGAGTCGCGATGATCGATCGCCCCGCCGAACAGATAGGTGACGGTGGACAGGTTGATGTGCGGATGCGGCCGGACGTCCATCCCCTGGCTGGGATCGAGCTGGGCCGGCCCGAACTGATCGACGAAGATGAAGGGGCCGACCATCGTGCGCGGCCTGGACGGCAAGGTCCGCCGCACCTTGAAGCCGCCGAGATCGTGCGTGCTGGGCGTGATGGTAAGCGTGAACAGGTCGTCCATCAGATTTCCCCCGGCGCCTTGGTGACCATCGCCAATGCGTGCACCCGCTCCTTGAGCAGCTCGGCAAGCGCCGTGTTGACCATCCGCTGCCGGGCGACCCGGTTCTTCCCCTCGAAAGCGGCGCTGACCACCGTCACGGTGAAGTGGCTCTCGCCGCGCGGATCGTGACCGGCATGGCCGTGGTGCTTGGCGCTGTCGTCCACCACTTCGAGTCGCTCGGGGGCCAAAGCCTCGGTCAATCGTTGATGGATTTCGGCCGCAACCGGCCCCGTGGAAACTGTGTTCATCGCCCCCATATAGCCGGTTTTGCCCAAGCCCGCATGTCATCCAAAGATCGTCCTAACACCCGATTTCATGGCCGCGTCGAAGGCGCCGCCGACCGTTGCGACCATCCCGGTTGCGACGCCGCTGGCGAGTTCCGCGCGCCCCCCCTCGGCGATGGACGAGGCGGCGACCGGCCGCCGGCGTGGCGCTGGCTGTGCCTGGACCATGTCCGCGCGTTCAACGCCGGCTACAATTTCTTCTCGGGCATGAGCACCGAAGAGATCGAGGCCTCGCAGCGCCCCTATGCCGGCTGGGAACGGGAGACGCGCGCGTTCGCGCACAACGGTGCGGACCGGCCGCCCCGCTGGGCTGATTTCTCGGATCCGCTGGACGCGATCGGCGCCCGTTTCCGGCAGGCCGCGCCGCGCAACCGCGATGACGGGAAGCCGCTTTCGGGCGAGAACCGGCGCGATCTCGACACGCTCGGCCTCGACCAGAATGCCGATCGCAAGGCGCTGCGCCAGCGCTACACGGAGCTGGTCCGCCGCTATCACCCCGACCATAATGGCGGCGATCGCAGCCACGAGACCGCGCTGCAGAAGGTGATCGGCGCCTATCAGCGGCTCAAGAGCGCGCCGGCCTTCGCCTGATCACTTCTCGGCAAGCGCAAAGTCGACGCGGACGCGGACCTCGGTCGTGTTCACGCCGGGATTGAACGGCGGCGGCGCGGCCGAGGCTTGCTCGACCACTGGCGGCGGTGCGACCATCATGGCGTCGCGCGCATAGGTGCCCGGCCCGCTTGCCTCCCCCGCCTCACGGATGGCGAGCACGCGCACGATCTTGAGGCCGGCGGCGTTCGCATAAGCCTCGGCACGGGATCGGGCAGCACGATAGGCATTGGCAGATGCCGAGCGGCTCGCCGCTTCGCGGTTGGAGACGCGCAGGTCCGGCCCGCCCATCAGGTTCGCGCCGGCCTGGGTGCTCAGCTGCACCGCCTCGCCGACGCGCTTGGCATCGCGGAGCCGCACCTCGACCGAATTCTCGGCGCGGAAGGTGCCACGCTCCGGGCCATAGTCGATGCGCTGCAGCTGAAGGTTGCGGGTCTGGAGATCGTCGGGCTTCACGCCCAGACGGCCGAGCGCTGCCGCGACGGCGTTCATCTTCTCGGCATTGAGCCGCATCGCCTCGGCGCTGGTGTTGGCGCGGGAAGAGACGCCCAGCGTGATCCGCGCCTCGTCCGGGCGCGCCTCGCTCTGGCCGGAGGCGCTGACGGTCAGCAGAGTCTCGCTCTTGTCGACGCCGCGCGGGTCGGGGGCCGCCGGCTGGCAAGCGGCGAGAAGGACTAGCGGAAAGAGAGGAAGTGCACGCATGGTTCACACCAAGCCATGCGCGCGCTGTCCCGCGGCTGAACGATCAGATTTCGACGATCGGGCGAAAACCACCGAAGATCATGCGCTTGCCGTCGAACGGCATAGGGTTCTTTTCCTGGCTCATCCGTTCGTCGGTGTTGTCGGGGTCCATCATCTTCTTGAACGCCGCATCGCGCGTCTCCTTGTCCGGCCATTCGATCCAGGAGAAGACGACCGTCTCGTCCTCCTGCGCCTGTACGGCGCGGCGGAAGTCTGTGACCTTGCCATCGGGCACGTCGTCGGCCCAGCATTCGAGAATGCGGATCGCGCCCATTTCCTTGAACACGACATCCGCCATGTTCGCATGGTCGATGAACTTCTGCTTGTTGGCGGTCGGCACCGCAATCACGAACCCGTCGATATAGGACATTTCAGCTCTCCTTGTGCGTGGCTTCGGCCAGCTCAGCAAGCTGCTCGGCGATCTTGCCCCAGCCTTCCATGAAGCCCATTGTCTCGTGCTGCTGCCTGGCCTCGGCCGTCCAGTGGCGTGCGGTCGCACGATAGCGGGTCGTGCCGCCTTCTTCGATGAACTCGGTGATCGCGACCATGAATGGGCCCTGCGGCTCCCAGCCCGCCTTGAACGCGTCGGTGGAGACGATGCGCTTGCCGGGCACGACCTCCAGGAACACGCCCTCCATCGGCATCTCCTCGCCATCGGGGCCGTGCATGGTCATGGCCGACTTGCCGCCGGGCCGCAGCTCTTGCGCGTGAATGGCGACGCGCCACGGCTTCGGGCAAAACCACTCCTCGGTCCGCTCGGTCCAGACCTGCCAGACCACCTCCGGCGGCGCATCGATGAGACGTTCGATGCTGAGATCGTGCTCGCTCATTTCAGGCTCTCCTACACGCGCGCCATCAAGGCCTCGGGCCGACAAGCCCGAAGGCGGCGCCCTGCGGGTCGGCGGCGACCAGCGAGTATTCGCCGCCGGGAATCTCCATCGCCTCCTGCAGCATCGTGCCGCCTCGACCCCGGATGGTGGCCGCCGCGGCGTCGATGTCGGCGACCCGGAAATAATAGGTCCAGGCAGTAACCGGCATTTGCGGCATCTTGGGCATGATCGCACCCAGCATGTGGCTGCCGTGGCGCACGAATTCGTATTGGCCGAGTTCGCCCATGTCCATCGCGCCGTCCTTGGTCCAGCCGAACTGGGCGCCGTAGAAGCTCCATGCCGCTGCCGGGTCGGTGGTGGACAGCTCGTTCCAGGCGCAATGGCCGAGCATCGGCCGCTCGGCGGCGAAGGCATGGCTGGTCGCGCCGGGATCGCCCACCGGCGTGATCACATAGAAAGGCGCGCCCTGCGGATCAGCGACCATCGCGAAGCGGCCGACATGCTCCATGTCCCGCGCCGGCATCAGCAAGCGACCGCCTTGCGCCTCCATTGCGGCCACGCACGCATCCACGTCATCGACTGCGATGTACCCGGCCCAGGCGGGTCGCGCCCCGCCGGAGGTCATCTCGGGCGTGAGCGGAAGCATGCCGCCGACATGGCCTTCGCTGGCCTTGATCTCCGGATACTCCGGATTGTCGCTGATCTCCCAGCCGAGCAGGCCGGAATAGAAGGACCTCGCCGCCTCGGCGTCGGTCGCCATCAGCTCGTACCAGACGAAGCTGCCATGGGCATTGGTCATTGCTTGCTCTCCCTTGATTTCCTCACCAGCGACCCTCGGCGATTGCCTGTTGCCGCGCGGCTTCGCGTGCGCTGCTCGATTGCGGGCCCGCCCAGCCATGCTCCGGCGCGCCGCCCGGCTCATAGGTCGCGATCACCGCTCCGGTGACGGTGACTCTGTGCTCGACGAGGTTCAGCGTCTTGGCCGATGTGCCCTCGCCAAACAGCCGCTTTCCGCCGCCCAGCACGATCGGGAAGGTCATGACCGTCAGGCGGTCGATCAGCCCTTCGGCCAGGAGCTGCGGATAAAGCGTGCTGCTGCCCTGGATGATCAGATCGGGCCCATCGCCTTGTTTGACGGCGCGGAGCGCCTCGATGCCGTCCAGCCGGTGGCTGTTGGCCCAGCCGAGATCGGGTGCCCCGCGCGTGAGCACATATTTGTTGGCGCGGGTGAAGGCCTCGCCCATGGCGCGGGCGTCTGCTTCGCCATCGTCGCTGCCGGTTCGTTCGAACGTCTCACCCATGTCGGCCGTCTCGCGCCCGACATAAGGCCAATAGGCGGCGAAGATCTCGTAGGTACGACGCCCGAGCAGCAGGTCGTAGGGCTGGGTGAAAAGGCGGTCGATCGCCTCGCCCACCTCCGCATCGAAGAACTGGGGGAGCCAGCCGCCGTGCGAAAAGCCGCCGGTCGGATCCTCGGTGGGCCCACCCGGGGCCTGGATCACACCGTCGAGCGACTGAAAGACACCGCCGATGATTCTACGCATCGACCGTCTCCGCTGCCGCAGCGCGCTCGATCTCGGCGATATCGATCTTCCGCATGGTCATCATCGCGGCCATCGCGCGCTGTGCCTTGGCGGCGTCCGGGTCAGTGGTGAGGTCCAGCAGACGGCGCGGCGTCACCTGCCACGACACGCCCCACCGGTCCTTGCACCAGCCGCACATGCTCTCCTGACCGCCATTGCCGACGATCGTGTCCCACAGCCGGTCGGTCTCCGCCTGATCCTCGGTCAGGATCATGAAGGAAACGGCCTCGGATTGCGGAAAAAGCGGTCCGCCGTTCAGCAGGCAGAAGCGCTGGCCGGCGATCGTCATGATCACCGTCAAGACTTGCCCCGCGGGGCCCGACGGCGTGTCGATCGGCGAGCGGTTGACCTGTTCGACCCGGCTGTCCGGCAACAGCGAGGCGTAGAATGCCGCCTGCTCCTCGGCGGTGTGATTGCACCAGATGGTGGTGATGAGCTTGTCCATCATGCCCTCCTCAGGCGAACGGAAGGAGCGAGCGCACGCGCGCGTCGCGGAGCCAAAGGCCAGCCCAAACAAGCAGCCCCAGATAGACGCCGAACAAGGTGTGGCTGAACAACGGGCTTTCGACACGCAAGTGGATGGCGACGGCGCCACCCAGATATGCGGTCAACAACAATGCACCCAACACGGCTGTCCGGCGCCAGGAGTATAACAGCGTGCTGACGGCGAGGATGGCGCCCAAAAGCCGCATGAAGTTGGGATCGGCGGGCAAGCCGATCGGCGGACTGTTCGCGATCATCAGGTCCGGCACGACGAGCTTGGCCCCGGCGTCCAGCCCTAGAAACAGAATGGCAAGGCCACTTATTGCTCGGCCGGCCCAACGCGGACTGCTCCCCGTGCGAGGGAGGCCTGTCGGGCGTTCAACTGCAATATCCATCGTCTCTCTCCTCACGCGAAGGGCGGTGCACCGGCGAGCGCACTGCGACCAAGCAGGCCGGCGGCCGTGACCAGGTAGCCGGCGATGCCGATCAGGATTGCACGTGCCCGTGACATATTTGCCTCCGGCTCAGGCCGCAGCTGCTTCGGGCGTCATGGCGGAGGTCGCGGCCGCGACGTCCATCCACATCGGTTCGAACACATGGCCGTCCGGATCTTCGAAGGCGCGGCTGTACATGAAGCCCATGTCCTGCGCGTCGCGGTGCTCGCGGCCCCCGGCGCCAATCGCCGCCTCAGCAATCGAGTCGACGTCGGCGCGGCTGTCGCGCGACAGGCAGAGCAGCACCTGGGCCGTCTCGTGCGCATCGGCGATCCGCCTCGAGGTAAAGCCCCGGTAGAAGTCGTGAGTCAGCAGCATGAAGCTGATCGTGTCCGACCAGACCAGCATCGCCGCCTGCTCGTTCGAGAACTGTTCGTTCTTCCCGCAACCGATCGCCTCATAGAAGGAAATGGAGCGAGCAAGGTCGATCACGGGCAGGTTTACAAAAATCATCTTCGGCATCTCGTCTCTCCGATGCGGTGCGAATCACCTGTTGATGTTTGTGCGCCGTTCGGTTATTTAAAGCAACTATGCAGTTAGAAAAAACAACCAAGCTGCCACGAGATCGCTGGTATGATGACGCCTGCGGCACGGCCATGGCCCTGGAGCTGGTGGGCGAGCGATGGTCGCTGCTGATCGTGCGCGAGCTGATGTTTGGTCCGCGCCGCTTCGGCGAACTCAAGGCCGGGCTGCCGGGCATCAGCGCAAACGTGCTGACCCAGCGCCTGGAGGGGCTGGAGGCATCGGGCATCCTCATGCGTCGCAAGCTGCCGCCTCCCGCGTCCGTGCAGGTCTATGAGTTGACGCCGCTCGGTTACGCGGCGGAGACGGTGATCAAGGAACTGGGCCGCTGGGCCGCGCAGTCACCTTTGCATGATCCCACGTTGCCGCTTTCCGCCGCGTCGCTGATGCTGTCGTTCCGCACCATGCTGAATGCGGAGCGGGCCAAGGGCATCGATGCGGTGATCGGCTTCCGCTTCGGCGCCGAGACGTTCCGCGCGCATCTGGCGAATGGCGCGATTCCGATCGCGCGAGGCGAGGCCGAAGATGCCGTGCTGACTTTCGCGGGTACGCCCACGGGCATCGCGGCGGTCGTTTATGGCGGCGCGCCGCTCGACACGGTCGAGGCCAGCGGAGACCTGGCCCTCGCCAGGCGTTTCGTCACCTTGTTTCCGCTTCCGGCCAAGCTCATCTGAGATGTGCTTGCGGGGGCCTGCCTCCGCCCTTAACGACGAGCCGCCATGACCGATCTCGCCAACACGCAGCCCGACAGCCGCGACAGCACCCTTCTCGCCGCCCCCGACAAGCAGATCAGCGTGCGCGAGCTGTTCGGCATCGACACGGACATGATGTGTCCGGCCTTCAGCCAGGCCGATGAGCGCGTCCCCGACCTCGATCCCGCTTATGTGTTCGATCCGGACACCACGCTCGCCATCCTGGCCGGATTCGCGCACAACCGCCGGGTGATGGTGCAAGGCTATCACGGCACCGGCAAATCAACCCATATCGAGCAGGTCGCCGCCCGGCTGAACTGGCCGTGCATCCGCATCAACCTGGACGCGCATATCAGCCGCATCGACCTGGTTGGCCGCGACGCGATCGTGCTGCGCGATGGCCAGCAGGTCACCGAGTTCCGCGAGGGGTTGCTGCCCTGGGCGCTGCAGCATCCGGTAGCCCTGGTGTTCGACGAATATGATGCTGGACGCCCGGACGTGATGTTCGTGATCCAGCGCGTGCTGGAGGCCGAGGGCAAGCTGACCCTGCTGGACCAGAACCGCGTCATCCGCCCGAACCACAATTTCCGCCTGTTCGCGACGGCGAACACGGTCGGTCTCG